>Ga0315915_1007427_pt1 | contig 13104 bp, 12 predicted proteins | sample MpolbnodulesMG_FD_207738 | JGI IMG/M metagenome (GOLD analysis project Ga0315915, IMG submission 207738) | Medicago polymorpha root nodule microbial communities from Los Angeles, California, United States - branched nodules | ecosystem: Host-associated > Plants > Roots > Nodule | place: USA... | reverse complement strand
ATAATTGTCCTATGAAGAACTAATTTCAAATCCATTCCATTTGAAAAGGAACAAAGTCTGCAGCAATGTTACTGTTATTCTTGTCTTGATGTAGAGACAAAGTTGCAGAGTTAGTGGTCGTACACTGTACTTTGTCAACTCTGGTGAAGTAGCTTCTGGCAAGATGCTTCTGATGACCATTGCTTCTGATGACCTTGCTTCTGATGACGTGTCTTCAGGAGCTCTATCTTCAGACTCGTTTCTTCAGACGCACTTCTCAGACACATTTCTTCAGACGCATTCTTCCAGACGCTCTAAGCTTCAATTAAAATTCCTTTGCTCTTTGACTTGTTCAATCAGAATCTTTATGAATAGTACTTTGATTATGATCATGTACACTTGAACAAATGTTTAGCATATCCAATTGATAATTTTTAATACCTTGTTATCATCAAAACTTAAGAGGTGATTTTGAGAAACACCCTTTGTTCCAACATTTATTACTTGATGAAAACGAATGGTACACTTGCCATTGTGCAACTACGCTAATCGAATTAAACACGAAAGGATTAAATGATAGCGAACCAGCTATCCCTCAAACTGAAGAATCTATTCATCTTCAGTCTGTTCATCCTATTAATAATAGCATACATGTGACTGAAAATATCACCCTCCATTCTTCAAATAATAGGCCTTACCCTGCTATAAGACCATTCTCAGTCACGACTGTTAATGTTAACCCCATTTCTAATCTCTCTGATGCAAGCACTAGGCAATAGAAGAGTAGTCTTGATAAGAACCGGGAATATGTTCCCAATAATATGAACCACTATATAAAGGGAATCATACTATTAGTAGTTTTAGTCTTGTTAAGAAAAATAAATTAGGAAAATAAATTATTGGAAATCATAGAAAAAAAGAAGTAAAAAAAACTAGTTTGCTAAACTTTGGCCAAGCTAGTGATCTTAAAGGAACTTTAATATAAAATCGTTATATTTCTATATAAAATCTTTATATTTTTATTTTATATCTTTTCTAATATTTATAAAAAAAATGGATTTTTTTTCATAAAAAATATACTAGTGCGTGAGGCCCATCGCCTGCGCGTGTAGGCACGTGAGGACTGGGAGAAGAGGTGGCTTCGGCCACAGCTTTATAAAACCCCATATTTTCTGTTTTTTTGCACTTTTTTGCCTATAAATCTCTTCTCAATCTAACCCTAAACCCTCATTCTTTGGAAAACAACTTTTGGCTAAAAGCTTGTGATTCAAAGTAACCATTTTAATCTATTTTCCTCTCCCTTTTCACAAAAAACCATAAACCCTTTTTCTTATAAACCCTCTTCTCAATCCATCATTGAAACCTCACCTAAACCTTTTTTCTTTCACCACATAACATCTTTTTCTAATCTTTCTCATTAACCCCATTTGAAACTTATTTGGCTTTCACAAAACGAACCTATTTTTACCATAACTTTCCCACCCTAACCAAAACCCTTTTTATTTTGAATTTCTCTCTAATCATCAATTCTACTCTCTTAATTCCACTATTTTTTTTTTCTTTTGTTTCTAAAAAATCTTTTTTTTTGTTACCACTAACCCTTGTTGCAAGTTGTTACTAATTGGAATTGGAAGAATGGCAAAGAAAAAGAATGCAAAGTTTGAGCTTTTTAAGAGTCCTCTTCATAAAACTAGGTTTAATGAATTGAAGAAGAGATTTGTGGGAGAAAAAGCATTCACCTTGTATGTAGGCAATATAGATGGAGTGCAAGAGGAATTAGAAAGAAGGGGATGAATGAGATTAAATGGTTTGATTAAGGATGCTAATAGCTCTATGGCGGTTGAATTCTTTTCAAATGCTTATCAAGAAACGGAAGGTAACCCCATCTTTGAAACTACGGTAAGAGGAGTCAAGATAAAGTTTGATGAAGACACACTCAATGAGATGCTTGGCACACCGATCCCCGCAATTTGTGGTGTAGAGAAAAGAAGAAAAGAACTTGAAGAAATCAGGTATTTAAAAGAGGAGTGGAAATTAGAACTAATTAAAGATGAGCTTTGAATCGAAGAAACCCCTTGGAAGAAACCCAAAAAGTTTAGCTTGAACTACATGAAATCTATAGCTAGGGCGTGGGCAACTTTCTTTGTTCATAACATTTAAAGTTGCGGAAACTCATCTGAATTTCACTTAGTAAAGGCCGTAGCAGTGAAAGCCGTCTTAGAAAGAGATGGAATAAACTTGGAAAGACTCATTGGAAATGATTTATAGAGTATTTCAAATGAAGAAAATGATGCCTTTACTCTTGGGCATTGTAGTCTCATTGAATTTCTATGCAGTGGAGCTCATGTTGGTGTGGTAAGAAATGACATGGTGTTTAAAAAAGGAACAAACATGACGGAAAAATGGTTGGATAGGTTAACCATGGTGTTTTCTATATTTGAGTCTGTAATTCTAGTTTTCCCGAAACATAGCAATTTGAGGGGGGTTTTGAAGTAATTCACGAAGAAATCATGCAAATCGGAAAATCACGAACAACCGAAGAATTGTGAAGATTCAAGAGACAAGAATTAAGATTCAAGAGGCCTCAGAAGACTTATAAGTCGGAGGAATTTTGTTCCCAAAGTACCGAGGCAAGTTATTTAAAGACAAAGACCTAAAAATGACAGAAAATCGAAGATTGGAACCGGAAGAGAGACATATTGCGCCTAGGGAATTTGAAATGCGCCTCGGGCATGAAAATTCATTCCATGCGCCTAGGGCTTGCAAAAAAATTGCATAGAACTTTGTCATCATCTTCACATAATCTTCGACAAATCCAAAAAAAAAAAAAACACATAACTGATTCTTAGAACATCAACAAATCAAAACAACAACATCATCATCAATTCAAGAACAACATCATCATCATATCAATTAAACAACAACAACAACATCCTCATTTATGCTAAATTCCTCCTCTCTCTTTTTTTGACAGAATATTAAGTTCCTCCTCGTTCTTCTACATTTATCTCAACTTCCTCTTCCTCTTCCTTAGAATCAACATCCACATACCACAACAACTATCACATGACATGATTCCATTCTTAAACCAAATAAAATTCATCAAAAGCATCCTCACTATTCTTAGACCCACCATCCTCCCATTAACTACATCTCCTTCTTCAAACTCACAGATCCATAATCTTCACCCATTTTCGTCGATCTCCTCGGTGCCTCCGACTTCGGATCTCATTCACCACCCTACCCTACCATTAACTGAATCTCGTCGCCATTCTCTGTCTCAACTCTTTCGCAACCACAATCGACCATTTCTGTGCCTTCCGCGGCGCCTCGAGAAAGCCGGAAAACAACAAATCTGAGATCTCACGAAGATGAATCCTCCGTCGTTGGTGGCTTCCAAAGAACACCTTTAGCTTGAACACCTTTAGGATTTTCAACTTCTGCACCTATTCGAAATTTTCCAGTAACAATGAAATTAATCATTTGAATTGAAATTTTTCAAATCTCGTCGTTGTCCACTTCACACTCTTGATTTCGTTTCTGGTGTTTGAATTGAAATATGATGATATAGTTTATTGATGAGTGGATAATGAATTGAATAATAATGAATGAAGAAGAAGAAGAAGTGGATCACACTAGAAGGAAAGGGGGAAAATGTAAAATTTGATGAATATGATTATTAATGTATGTATATAGGATTAGGATCTATAAATTTAATTTGTTTTTTGTTTTAAATTCTGGAAAAGGTTGATGAAGATTTAAGGAAAAAGAATGGACACGATGATGAAAAGTGAAAAAATTAGGTGTTGCAGTTCACTATTAAATACAATGGACATGCAATCAAATTGTTAAAATCAAATCAAAAATTTTAGACATTAAAAAACTAGCGAAGGTGACCAAAATTGAATAACGGAGAAAAAGTTGAGGGACCAAAGTGATGATTTTAAGACTTATGGGACCAAAATGAAAACTGGAAATTAGTTGAGGACCATTGGATTAATTTAGCCTTAGTAATTTGTTTATAGTTACCATGTGTAACTAAATCTTTTTAGGTTAGAGTTCTAAGATAAACCTCTGTTTTTTTTTGTTGGATATTTATTTAATTTGATTTGTCGTTTATTTATTTTATTTATGCTTTTGTCCACTATAGAATTTTATTAGATTATAGTCTTTATTTTTGTGAGAGGTGCAACCCTAGATTAGGTACTTAGGTTGTGACAGGACCTAATATTGTTTACACTAACTAGATGCTTATATCTTGATATTTATATCCTTTTACAGTTAACTTTTTGTTTAGGAAGTAAGTAATTATTAATTAGCCACAAATACCATAGGAATTGTTGACCCTCGACGTAGGTACCAAGTGGCTAGAACCTATTAAGTCATGTGGTGCATTACCGAAACTAGGAACTAACTGGTTAGTAATTAGGGAAACAAGCACCTAGTTGTTCGACTTAAAGCTAAAACCTAGTAAGACTATTCTCTTGAAACCCTTAGTAAGGTAGACGTAGATTAGGGCTGCCCGTTTGTAGAACTACTAAGTAAGCTTAGAGAGACTGTGTTATGAGTGTCCTAAGATTCATAGATAGGCAGACCTAAGGGAACCTTGCCCTTCATTGCTTGGGAAACACTGGAAAGCCAATTTAAGTTTATATCTCAATTACCTTTGAATTAGCAAGACCCCGCACGTAAGGATCACCGTGTGATCAGCAGGTGCAGTTGGCCATCGGAGAGAAAGACCTAATTAGGTACCCAGTGGCTAAAACCCATTGAGCCAGGTGGTGCCCTACCTATTTAGGAAACTCCCAACGGCCTTATAACTTCTATAGTCACCAAGAGATAAATAAACGCGACATTTAGATTACGTATTATCCAACAACAAATATACAGAGGGGATTCAAAGAATCCTAACTGCTGCTTACTTTTCTGCAACCAAAAACATGAAAATTCGCTCTGTTGCAAACAAATAAAAATTAGAACTTGCTTTTATACCGTCAAACTTACAAAAATAAGTAACAATAATTGTTCGGACGAAAGGACAATCCTTGTGGATACAATACTCCACTTACTAACTTTATTACTTGATGAAAACGACTAGTACACTTGCCATTGCGCAACTACGCTAATCGAATTAAACACGAAAGTGTGCATCAATTTTCACATCGTTGGATATAAAAGCTTGGAGGGAAAAGAAACACAGTGGCAAGTTTTTAATTATGATGAATTATGTTTCACATCAGGGACAATAATGTCTGAAGGGAAAAACATCCCTCTTTTACTTTACCCCTCTTCTATGGAAAATATCTCTCTCTATCTCTCTCATTGAAAGCCTAAGCTCTCTCCACGCAAACCCTTTTACCATCTTCATCACTCAGCCACGTTGATCTCACATAGGCCGCCGGAAAAGTGTCTCACATCAACCTCTGTCTCTCTCACCACCGGATCTTCTCTTCTCTTCCATTCTATGACCAGAAAGGTCTCTCGCCACTAACATGCACCACCGGTACTGCCGCCAATATTGTTCATCGCTAAATTGCTCAATTTTGGGTCGACTTCACTCGCTCTCTTGCTGGTTTGATCTCCCTCACTCAATTTCACCAGTCACTCCTGTCATCATCATCCTAGGGTAATTATATTTGTGTTCATTAAATTTCATATTCATATTTCTCTAAATTTTTAACAATGGTTCATAGATTTTGAAAAAAAAAAATTGTAAAAAGTACATATTAAAAAATAGGGATCTTGAGTTCTGTGTTGGTTTTTTGGATTGTGGTAGTTTATTGTGTTTTTGTGGAATAACAACTAGCAGCAACCACAATACCTTCATAATCTCTCACAACATCACCAATACCCCACTTACCTCCCTCTATTGGACCTGCTGCATCAACATTTAGCTTATAGCAACCATTATCGAGGGGTGTCCAGTGAACATCATACATGGGTAAGTTTGGACCTCCACTTAACGTCTCCAACAACACTGTATTAGCACTATTAAAATTAGCAATAGATCTTTGTGCCTTATGTACGGTGGTAATCACATCTATTTCAATCCCCTCAAAAACCAAAATTTAATTTGAATAAATTAAAGGGTTAATTAAGTTTTTAGTCCCTATAAATATTCACAGTTTTGTTTTTAGTCCCTACAAAATAAAATCACACTTTTTAGTCCTTACAAAATTTTCCATCAGCATTTTTAGTCAGTTTTAGTCCTGTCAAAAATTTCCATCAACAATTTTGGTCCTTAAAATGCTTAAGGAAAATGTCACAGGGACTAAATAGTGTGATTTTATTTTGTAGGGACTAAAAACAAAACTGTGAATATTTATAGGGACTAAAAACTTAATTAACCCTAAATTAAATTTTGTTTTTTAGTTGATGAGCATAAATAAATCAATTTCATTTTAACATTTCAAATCAAATTTTACACGTTTGATTTTGTGAGTTCTTCATACTTTAATATAATTGATTTTTTAAAAATTTATCATGATTCTTGCAATTAGGGATCAATCCAATGAAATATTGACTTTATGAATGTAGATTTTTGCTCTGATTTTAAATGGGTCCTCCCGTTAGTCAAATACCAAGTTAAAAAAAATTGACATTTATTCAACCACTTATCACAGAAGATCCAAGAAATGCTAAAGGGCTTCCAATCAAGAACTAACTACCTATCACTTAATCTTTAACATATTAAAGGAAGGATGATTCAATTATTCAAACTACCAATGAATGATTTAGATGTTAAAATGACATCATAGTAAATAAAAAAAAACTTGTAGAATATTGAATAATATAGACAATGTGTGGAAACGGGGTCTTCGTGAGTTTAACTCAGTTGGTATGGACATTGCATAACATATGTTGAGTTAGGGGTTTAAACCCCGGACACCACCAAAAAAATGTGTAGGAATGGGGTGAATAATTTTTTTTTTCTATTTTGTGGTATTGACGACATAAGACTGACGTTATTGCATCAACTTCTGTAGGTGTCTATCATTCACAATTTACAATCATACATGGGTGCAGAAATGGACAAGAATGTCAATATTGAACACAACATGCTTGTCCAAGTTCAGTAGTGACCGTACAATTTATGAATATGCAAAAGATATATGGAACATTGCTGTAGAGGAGGGGGTAACCTGTACACATACCGAAAAATAAACAGAAATTTTGTTAAAATCTTGTGATTTTGTGTGGATTTCACGATTTTGAGCAATTTTGATGCTATTTTATTAGGATTTTGCCTATTTTGGAATTATGTTAAGTCGGGATTTTGACTTAACGTCCATAGCTGAAGATTATCACTAATGGCTTCATGAGAGTGTCTCATTTGTCTTTAAATGCAACCTTCGAAATCAATCATTCTACTTCAATTTTGAGCATCACTATCACCTTCCCTATGCCAGGTCTCGTCTACCATTCATTGTTCCATCTTGGAATGGATGTTTAAGCGGAAAAGATAATTGTAAGAAATGAGTCCTCATTGTCTCTTCAGATAATTGTTTTCACCTTCGATCCCGATGGAAATTCTACATTACATGTCAGGTTTGCTAACTGTTTCCAGATTCCTACAAGGTTCTGTGGTCTGCTTCTTGTTGTTATCTTGTGGTGTTTCCATCTTATGTCATTAACGTTCTTCATTTTCTCAAGCCTAGTTCGTTGTGCTCGCAAAACGTCATTTGGGAAGCACGAATTTTGTCTCTGTAGAAAGAATACTTAAGGCATATTAGTTTGCTTTTGGATCACTATTGGCAAGAATACTAAAGACATGTTATTTTGGGTCTCCATATTCTTTGGGAAGATTGAAGCACACATGAATTTGGTGTTGGATTAGGCTCCTAGCAAACAGGGTCAGCCGAATTTATTTGTAGACCTGAAGCAAATTCTAAATTGAGGCATTTTAAGTGTGTTGATAAAGAAACATAAAAAATATGGGTAATGCTCTCCGTTAGAGTTCGAAACATTGATTCATCAATTGTGAGAGTCTAACTCCAACCATTAGTGCAAAATAATTTCTAAACAATTAATTAATGATATATGCTGAAAATAACATTTAATACAGACATTATTTATCAATTGTACATGACTTGAAATAGCAAAGTAAAATTGAATTGTTTATTTTTGTTAATCCTCCGCTTCAGAGTGAGAGGTTGTGCTCATTCAGGGTTTAATCATGAGGTAAGGATAGTCGGACTAAGAATTGTTCCACTAAGGAATCGAACTTGGGTTCTCTCAAGCGATTTGACTTTTGTGAACCTCATTAACCACTTGAACTCAATTACTTAGTTAAGTAAAGTTTAATTCTTACTTTTGTGAACCTCATTAACCACTTGATTAAATATGAATTAGTTTCTTACTTTTACATATTTTGGTTGTTCATAATTTGTCTTAATATACTTCCAACAACTAATATCATATTAATAGAAATCTAAATAAAAAAAACTACATAGAACAAATAAAATAACTATATTTGGGATCAAACTTACAACATGAACTACACGTATATAAATCTACACTTAACTACCAACCAAACTTGACACAAAAATGTTTAAAAAATTTGACTTTCAAAAATATATCTAAAGTAAAGAAGATTCGGGGTTTTTCTTGAGTTTAAAGAATTTGGACTGGCCTTGCTAGCAAATAAGCGTGCTCTGATTTCGGCTGCATAACGTTTTTGGGACGTTCTTGATAATAATATTTGAGTAGTGTTAGCAACCCTCTCTTTTAAACACTCTCTCTAATACTCACTCTCTTATTGATTTAAATCTTTGTGGGTCTACAAATTGGAAATAGAACCTACACAAAGTGGTGTGACATACATTGATTCCATCCAATAAAAGAGTAAATGCTAAAGAGAGTGTTCAAAAGTGAGTGTTGCTAGCATTCCTCATAATATTTTAGCCGTCAATAGTGCTTCAATATTGTTCTCTTAAAACATAGTGCTTTAATATTGTTAAATGTTCAGAACAATTTTGTCCAACCTCAAATTGGTATATTCTCCAATTATATGAGTTTGAGGGGATGTTAAGTTAGCTAGAGTTAGTTAATACTAGATCGTCTATCTGTGCTGCTGCACAGGTCATAATTAAGTTATATGATGACAGAACATGATTAAGTTAATGTGGAGTTTTATAAAAGAACACTCACGACGCAACGGTATTGGATACACACCTTTTAAATAAAGTATATTTAGAAAATACAATAACTCAATACGCAATTCAAAATGCTAAAAATGTGCCCTTTTGCATTATGTAGAATACTTCGCATTAACAATGTTGCGCCAATAGACTTCGAATTGCAAATTAACTCAAGGGTGGGTCCTGAAACAACATTCTTATCAAAGCAGCTGACTTAACTCCCTGTTAACCTGTTTTCATATTCAAAATAATAGACAGTTTTAGTATCAATTTGTTTCTGTTATCATATATAAATAAATATGTCAAATGGCAGGTTGATGGAATATGCATCTTAAAAGAACATACCTATAATCAATATTCCTTTCAAGCTACCAAACTATCTACCGGAATAATCAGCGTTTTTGCAATGCCACCTGATTTTTCTATGAAGCGTATATGGCCTGAAACATAACATACACATTGAATACAGCTGCACCTCCACAAACAACCGGAATCATCAGTCACAACTGATTGTTTGAAAGAAACGATTCAAACAACTGATTGTACGACATTGTCTGAAAAGTGAAAAACGCATTAAACATAAATTAGTTACATATAAAAATCATTATAAAAAGAAGTTAAACATCAGAACAGGAGGACACATACCAGAACACCGGATGCAACATCATCGACACTTAAGAATTTTGCTGCACGAAATTTGAAATTCACAATGTCATGTCTGTATGGAATATGAGCTTTTTTTATCACAAACTCGGAACCCATCCCTTCTGGAAAAATGGCGCGATTTAACTTTAGAAACAGGGGAGGAGTGTGAACTGGATATTTAATTTCCTCACCATATCGATTTCTCACGTGCATCACGAACCTTGATGGTTGCACAGAGATAATGATCACAACAGCCCCCCACTTCAAGTCATATAGCTTATTCAATTCATGCCATCCATGAGTGATACACAATCGACCATTCTTTTGCTCAATGACAACCTCAACTTGATTAAAAACAAGGTCATTCAAAACAGCAAAACGCCACAATTCAGGGCCCAATGTCTCCACTAATAGCCTCGGGAGAACTGTAATAGGCTGTGGACATGAATCACAACAGTGGGTCAATGGTTTACATTTCAACAGACATATGTTTTTTTCGCAAAAAATCAATAGATAAAAAGGCAAATCTTTCAACAAGGCCGCTTAAATAGTGGGTGATGTAACACACCACTTTTGGATTGAACTATAAAGTAAAAGTTTGCCACTTTAAGCAAATTAGTTGATGGAAACTGTCATCCTGGTCCGTCCTGCTCCAGTCAACCATAGCTGCAATAAAACCACAACAATAGTTAAACCAACAAGAACAGGTAAATAAGGTACATAACATTATTTGCAAATATGGCTGGAAAACATGTAAAGACGGACCACTAAAACTCTCAATTGCTTGAGATGTCTTCTGCTGGATGCCATAATCCATCTTCTATGTGGATAACTGTATGTGTGTCAAACAATTATGGACAGGTAATTGAGCTCAGTCATATATATAGACATAGTTCAGGACTTTATGGCTAACAGGTCCTTAATTGCAACTGCAAGTTACATGACATTGGGAAACCGTAAAATTTTTAAGTATTGTAACTCCTTGTTTCGAAAAAATGCATTCAATATTGACTGCATAAAATACGAAAGTTTTCCCTTATTAATGTCAATGTTGATATTGAATAAAATAGCAAAGACTACAAAACCAGAAGGAAAGCAAAATAGCAGCAAGACTACAAAACAGCCTTAGCAAAGCACAGCTGCAGCCGCACAAACAGCCAGAAAACCAACTTAAGCAGAAAAACTTACACAGACCTGCAGGAAACAACATGAAAGGTAGCCAACACCCACAAAATGCAAGGAGACCTGCAGCTGAAACAGAAAAGCACTGAATGCATCAGCACTCGAAAACAAAAACACAGTTGCCGCTCCAAATTCCTCAAAACTAAACTCATCTCCTTCCCATATAGTCGAACTGGTCCGACGACCACCGATAAAATAACCACCATAGCTACTAATACAATTATCCCCCTAAAGAGCAACCTGCAAAATTATGCAGGAAAATAAACTTGTAAGCTTTCGAAAGCTTCTAACCAGATACACTGCAATTTAGCGAATAGATTAAAGTTAGTTATTGACAGTGTGATTTTCTGAATCTCAATAAGCTTTTGTTAGGGGTGGACATATTCTTGATGATATTGTTATTACTAATGAGATAGTGGATGATGCAAAGGAACTTATTCTATTTAAAATGAATTTCGAGAAGGCCTGCGATTCTGTTGGGTGGGATTAGTTAAATTATGTTATGTTGAAGATGGGTTTTCCTAGTAAAATGGTGTTATTGGATTATGGAGTATGTTGGGTCGGCAACAACAGTCTTAGTTAACGGCGGTTCGACGAATGAGTTTAATCTGGGTAATGGTCTGAGTCAAGGGGATCCACTATTGCTCTTTTTTTTCCTTTTAGCTGTTGAAGGGATAAATGTGATGCTAAATTCATATCTGAAGGCTGGGTTGTATACAGGATAGGGTGTTGGTTCGAAATCTAGTTTGCACATTTCCAATTTACAATGTTGTTGACAACATGTTGGTTGTGGGGGAGAAGAGTTTGGGTAATGTTGGACGTTGATGGAAAAAGTGGCAAAGTGGCAAAAGTGGCGAAGTCATGGTTAATGGAAGATATTGTGGTGTTGAATTGCAAAAATGGCCAAATACCTTTTGTTTACTTTGGCCTTCCTATTGGTGTTAATCATCGTCATCTTTCTTTCTTGTATCCTTTGATTGATAGTATCCGTAAAAGATTGTCAAGTTGGAAAAGTAAAAACTTATCAATGGATTACTTTCTTTCCTTTTTCAGGGCACCATCGGGTATAATTTCATTAATTGAATCCCTTTTTAATTCTTTTTTGTGGGGGGGTGAGGAAGCACGCTAAATTCATTGGATTCGTTGGGGTAAAGTGTTTTCTGATAAGGAGTTTGGAGGTTTGGGTGTAAGAGGATTAAGAAATTTAATTTGGCATTGTTATGAAAGTTGTGATAGAGGTGTAAGTTGATTCGGGATGGTCGTGGTACAAGGTGTTGGTAGCTAAATTGGGGCCAAGGGGTCATATTAGCGAAGGGGGTAGTAATGTGTAAGGTTAGTGGTAAGACTTATGCGGTGTTAGAGATAAAGTAGTTTCCGACGACGACAGTTGGATTGCAAATGGGGCGGTGTGTCCAGTGGGTAATGATGAGACTACTTTATTTTGAACGATCCTTGGTTGGAGGGAGTGTCGTTGTGCGTTTAATTGATTTAGTTGTTGATGGTAATATTTATGTAGCTGAGATGTGGAGGATAAGGTGGGGGTAGATGGTCTGGCGTGGAGGAAGAAACTTCTTGCTTGGGAGGTAGAACAGGTGGGAGAGTGTATTTCCTTACTCGGTGAATTTGTTTTGCAAGATAATGTGTCGGGTAAATGGATATGGAAGTATGAACATGTGAAAGGATATTCGGTGAAAGGAGTGTGTCACTTATCAACTCGGGTAAAGCGGCACATCCATGCTCCTGTCCCCTTTGTGTTGCTTATACTTTCTTTTGAACTCTTGTAATTTTTTGTTCTCATTTTAGACACATCATATGCTTAATTGGGGTGTTTTAATATAGTGTTTTTTGGTTTCATAAAAAACTGATTGTGATGATTAAATTTATGGATACGTTGTGAGAAAAAAAAATTAAAGTAGGCTGATAAAAACACACAACAATTGATCTATTCCACACTGCCTGTGCATCAAAAAAAATCTGCTTAATCTTCTCAACAAAGATATGATATAAACACCAATAACAACAAACAGATATGCAAAAGTAGGCTGATGCCAAGATGCACCCCTGCCTAAACCAAACAAATATGCTCGCCAAAGAACTAAGAACTCCAACCCGCAACATCCCAGAAGATTCTTCCTGACAGTTCCGATTGAAAAGCAAC
>Ga0315915_1007426_pt1 | contig 13104 bp, 9 predicted proteins | sample MpolbnodulesMG_FD_207738 | JGI IMG/M metagenome (GOLD analysis project Ga0315915, IMG submission 207738) | Medicago polymorpha root nodule microbial communities from Los Angeles, California, United States - branched nodules | ecosystem: Host-associated > Plants > Roots > Nodule | place: USA... | reverse complement strand
AGAATGACAGAGAGTGATATAAAAATCACTGTGAGCAAGCAGCATTATATATCTCAAAGATTAAATGCACAAATGCACACATAATTAAGCAAATTTTCCTTAGCTAGTGATATAAAAGAACAGGGTACCTGAATTGAATCACGTTGCTTGAAACCCAGGCAACCATGACAGCAGCAAGTTTTGAACATAGCTCTGAAGTGTTGCCAACCTTTTCTATCTGACTACGAACGTCTTCTGCACATAGGTTGAGTCTTGATTTGGCACTTTCTAAATTCTGAGCACGGAATGCCTGTTTTTAGATTACATATGGTGAAATGCTCATTATCAAGTGGTCGAACAAAGTATAAAACAAACTTAGTAAAACAAAAAGTTGTAGCTTCAGCAGAGCAAGGGTCTCCGTCAACGATGTCATATCCAAATAAACAACTTATAGGTTATATGAAAACAATTTGACTTTGTTTTAACTAAGAGGACCAATCTTAAAAGTCTGTGAGTCATATCCCAACGGACACTTTGGTGAGACACTAGCTGAGTCCTTAACCTCTTTCTTCACCTTACTTTCATGCTCTACATGATGTTTAGTTGAGTTTTCACTTGATTCTTTAGAAGCATTACTGTCATCCGGCCGGGGAATTTTAACAAAAGGACATACCAGTTTCATACTGAATCTCCACAACAAGAAGAACCTACAAAACTATCATTTTTGCATTCAGGTAACTTAAAAACAACTTACATATAAACAAAATGTGCAATCAAAAACACAAAATTTTATTTAACCTTCCTAATCAAAGATTATAATCGCTGTGAAGAAAAATTACATTGAATCAAATTCAACTTATAGAGATTACAACTTACAAGATTTAAATTCAACTTATAGAAAAAATACATTAAATTGCTGCGAAGTAAACACAAGGGTCCCTTACCTAAATGAATCAAGTATAAACCAGTTGGGTATCATCAACCAATTCAAACATCATATAGAAAGAGAAGATGGAGTTAGGGGATGAATGTGTAAGGAACAGACGATGGAAATGCAACGGCAGAGCAGAACGAAGGTGGACGGTGACACAGAGGTGAGGTGAGGCACCCAGACGGCGTAAGGGTCGATAGGGGAGGAAGAAAGGTGAACGATGTTGAAGGAAAGTTCGTTCTGGTTTTGGCGTTCTGCAATTTTCCCCCGCAAATTTGGCAACAGAATCTGAAAACGTGATTGAATTCTCTTAATATTTATTAATTTAATTGGTTTTAAATTTTGCCGTTGGTTACAACTTACGCCACGTGTCGTTCCGCAAGGCAACGAAATGTCGATCCCCATTTCCTTTGGAAATGGAGAGGATCCGGACTCGACTCGAACACATGGCCCTAAAGTCTTCTTACCTTAAACTAAAACAGTAATCAAAGTCTTAAAGACTAAAACAGCCTTGGTGCCCATATATAATTCGAGTCTGACACTGGATCAGTCTCTCTATATGTGAAGCAAAGGTGTTTATATATAGTGTGACTATCAAATACAAAGTTGGTTACCTCGTTGATAGTTTCGTGATCATCACCTGCGTTCTTGTGGAATGAAGAAGAGTTCCGTTATACTTTATTTGTTATGAGCATTGTGTCCCTTCGAAAAGCCATATTTGCTCTTTCGTTTTCTCTTTAATAGTTTGATTTTATTTACATTGTTAGTTGTCAAAATGACACCCTGCGAATCCTACGTTAGCATAATTTGTTTGTTAAAAAATAAATGGTAGTATGTTGATCTAAGAAGGAGTTGGAAATATCTAACAAATGCAGAGACGTAGAACCAAAATATTGTTGACGAAAGAAATACTCAAACAAAAGACGCAAACAACATTTTGAAGAGATCTTAATGTTGGAAAAATTCTCGAGGCTTTACAAGGGTTGAGAGAAATATAAATATAACTTCTCAAAGATGGCTTTATAAAAGTTTAAACCATTCCCTCAAAAACAAAAAAAGAAGGTTTAAACCATGACAAAATACTACAATAGTTGCATAATTTTTATTGAAATATACATCAACTAGCAATAGAAATTTACTTTTAAATCCAGATAAGAGTAAAAATTCCTAAAAAGACTGGAAAAGGCTACAGCTAAAGATGATACTACCAATCTACTTCGTAAATAAATAACCTTAGGAATTAAAAAAAAATGCAAACAGAGAAAAAACTAGGCGTCCGAACCTAATATCACATGGAAAAAAATTATAAAATTCTTTCAAAAATCAATTCCCATTTAGCTGCAAAAGATAAAACACCTAAGAAAGTTCTGCTTGACTAATAATAGTGTAGTGTACAACTAACTAAACAATTCAAAACCTACATCTATAAACTCGCATTCAAACTTCCATTATTCTAAAATTCGTGTAATCAAAAATAAATAAGATGAAGAATAGCAAAACATAAATAAATATTCACATTCATTCATCCAAAATAGCAGATAAAAAAGTGACACGTGAGAAGGCGCGTGACAACAAGTATTCTCAAACTAAGGATCTTTCAGCAAACCACAAATATTAACATTCATCCAAAATAGCTGATAAAAAAACGTGACACGTGCATGTCTGAAGGCACGTAACAACAAAAAGTATTCAAAGACCCGACCTTGCAGCAAAGGCCATCCACCAGACATCAACAAAGTTTCATCACTAAAACTACATAAGTTTGATTGTGCAAAGTAAATAACAAGTTTGGATCATTAGTAAATAACTCAAACAAAGAACATAGAGTTGCAGACATTATCCATCAATTTGGGCAACTGTGGAATGGGAGAGGCATTGATGTCACGACCGCTACCACCATGGCTAGATGAAGTGTCAGACTTGTCTTCAAACTTCATGAACTGTCCAACTTGAGAAGCAGCCAAATGGGCATAGCAGATTGGAGCAACTGCATATATGTGTTAACTAATTAGAATCTATTATTCAAAATATACATATGAACAAATAAGTAAATTCTGATAGAACTTACCAACAGAGATGGCAGTAGTGCTCCTCTGATACCTGTTGTCAAGAAACAAAAATTTATACTTCAATAGATTTCATTGACCATCAGAATGCCAGGAAACATAATTCAAACGAAATCAAATTAGAATGTCCACTTACACATAGGAGAGAGAGTGCACAAGCTCTTGAAGATCATCTGGAGAAAAGCCAATCTCATCTAAAAGGACATGATAATGAGTTGGCCTACTGGTACCCTGAGAACAGATTTTCACAACTAAAATAAGTACCATGGTTTTACTAAAGAAATCCATGATAATTGCATGCAAAAAGGATTACAAATGAAAATCAATGGTTAACAAAGATTGAAAATTTTCTCTTCAATGTAAAAATCGTCATAACTTACATGAAAAAAATCAGTATACAGGACAATCTAACTCAAATATATATCATAGAAAAAAGAGTAGAAGATGCTCACAATCATTCCAGCATGAGCACACATGTAGAAATCATAATTCCGGGGATGACAGATTTTGTTGTCCACAACAGTACCTGCAAAACCAAAAAAAAATATGGTTAGCTAGGCAGGAAACCAACATTATATATAAAATAATGAACTAGCTCAAAATTCTGAAGCAGCAGCTCACCAGGAGGCACATTATCCGGAGATCCAGGCTGGAAGAACTTTGTGTGATGATTCTTCTGGGCAACAATCACCATAAATTTGGGGTTCCACTTTTCATCAAGAAATTTGCAGGCCTAGAATTTAAAAGATTAAGATTAATCCCAACAAGTAAGCAATCATATATTTACAGGAATTGATCAATTTGGCAACCTCAATGATTTGGCTCAATTCAATGTTCAAAACTTGGTTGAACTGAGACTCGCTGACACCATCCCTACATCAATCAGCAAAAGGGAATAAAGTTCAGTAGAGCACAACAAAAGGGTCACAGAAAACTATCAAATAAAATAAAGCATACTACTAGAAATAAACAGACTAAAATTGTATCATAAAAAAATTTGTAATAAGTCAAAAAAAACAAATGGTAGAAAATTGGAAACGAAAGATTACCTGAAAATTATGATATTGTCTGGTTTTCTGTTCCCAGAACTATTATAAAAATCAATCAAAAGCTCCCTGCATATCATAAAACCAACAGTATAGGGTCAACGATCTTTATGAACACGCAGAATCCGCAAGAATATACATATGTTATACAACAAAATAAAAATGGATCTTTTTCTTTTAAAGGAGCAAGTTGAAAAAATTATAATTTCATTAATGCTCCAATATCTTTGAATACAGATATGGACCAAATAGATATGGAAAATAATTTTTCAAGGAAAGGAATCAAAAATAATCAACCTTATTATTCCTTCATCCTCCGTATCTGACACTGGCTTGAACAGATTGTCAATCATTTCAACCTTAGCACCCTGAGTACGGACGCATGCCCTATATTTAGATATCAAGGGCCATTGCCTTGAGCTTACGACCTATAATATTTAAGCATTCACATAGAAAAATCAAAAACAATTAGATAACTGTAAATTTAGACTGAAACCATTAAATACAACCTTGATAGCACAAACAATAAAAACTATTTTTACCGCAGCAATTGAGGGAATTTCAGTTTGCCCAGGTGAACCATGAGAAACATCCATGCCCAAAATAAGAGTAGGAGCTTTTGACACAATAGGGATGGATGGAGTGTGTTCAACGCCTAAAAGAGAATTCATGCCACCAAGCTACAAAAGAATAAAATCCTTCAATTGTAGTACGAAAGGAAATTTCTGGTGACAAATTGCAAGACAATAATAATATAAAAGAAACCAAAGGAAGAGCGAAAATACCTTTGCATTGATCTTCAGCAAAACATTGGTCAGATACTGGTCATTCACCCTGGTAGGAGCTATACACTGAGTAACAATTCCAAACTCTGCAAGATTCTTTTTCTTCCATGGACCTTCACATTTCAAATAAATTTTCATCAAGGAAATCAAACTAATGGATTACAAAAAAGTATATAGCATGGATATATATCAAGGAACGAACCATAAAGATCCGAGTTCTTCCTCTCAGAAAGCAGACAAAGGAGAAACTTAGGAGCACCGGGAAGTTTGGACTGAACGTGTTCAAACATTTTTTCAACACGGACCAGAGGTGGTGCACGCCTAAACTGGCCATTTTCTTCAAAACAATCAAAAGGCTGTTCAACATGCTGCAAAAAGCAAAAAAAAAAACAGAATGTCAATTAGCAATTCACAATTCTATGCTTGTCAGTAAATATGTAAAAGAACTTACAATTCCTTTCATTCCTCCACATTTTATCAGATCCCTCACAAGTCCTCGCACATCACAACGCGCAGAAAAGTTCACCACAGCCCATTTCTCTATTTTAACAGGTTGCACAATTTTCTGCAACAGTATTTAAAACATGAGAAAATAAATATTATAGATGACAAATAACAGAAAATTAAAAATGTAGCTCAGATTTGACACAAATACCTTGTTGTTGAAGTTCCATCTCCCATTCCTGGGATTGAAGTCTTCACCGTTCCCAAACTTCAACTGTAAGTCAAAATAAATAATTACATGTCAGATGCCATCAGTAGCAAGTATTTTGCAACTAATTGTACTATAATTAGTCTGAAAGCAAAACATCAGCTCATTAAAGAACATGCATTCAGCTTACAGATGGTCATACTACAAAGAAAACAATTAATTGCTACACATTTTCAAGCTAACAGAATCAACCCAAGGAGCACATTCAGCAGACTGATATTGAGCAAAATTCAAGAGAATCATGACAGTTTAATGTTTTGCTGGATAACATAAATTTCACCAAATAATGGTGAAAAGCAATGGGCACAGCCATGTGAGCTTACTATAACTATCAAACAGGAACAGAAAAATTTCTTCAAAAAGAAAAAACACTTTTTCTTTTTCAATTATCGAGAGGCTAAACACAATCCCTCAAAAGAAAAAGAAAGAAAAAATTAAACACAAGTAAAATTTTAAAGTGATGTTAAGCAGTCAAAAAGATTGTGTTTTATTATTCAATTGCTGAAAATAACTCAATAAAAGACACTAACATCTTCTCAATAAAGGGGGAATGGTGGACAATCAGGAAACAAAATTACGGAATGTCCAAAATACAATAATAAAAGCACAATACCCTTGGAGCCTGCAAAACCCTCCCATCAACTTGTGTGAACCCAGATGTTATTGAAATTCCACAGTTACGTAGCATGGGTTCAGAGCCATAGTCACTTGTTTTTAAGGCCTGTAAATCAGAAAATAATATTCAGCAAAGTGATAATCATATGACATTTCATTACTCAATATAAATCAAAGAGACTTACATCTGTCAAGACCCTCATCCGCTCTTGAGGCTTCTGCCTAGACTTTTCCACAAGGGAGGATCTTTGGAGTGTGGACAGGGCTTTGGTATAACGTTGAAGGGATACCAATGAGCAAAGCTAAGTAAAACACATAAATGTTAAAAATTAATTATCAAACAGTAAAAATCAATCTGCGGGTCATGAGAATTTCTGAAAGAAAAGAAAACTGAAAGTTTGTTAATTCATTCATTGGTTCCATAGAAAATGAATTGCCAAGCACCTTATCTACATTAAATAGGAACATTAGTTTGTGAATTCACCCTTCAATTCTTTTAGAAAATGGATTGTTAATCTTAACAGTAAAGCTTTGAGCTATTTATAAATCTCTACTACCTAAATAATACATAATAGCTGAGTGCTTGAGAAACTAGGTGAGATTCCAGTAAATTACTAGTTAATACACATTATTAGGTTAGTACTAAATTAATATAAAGCAACTAATCTACCTCAACTGGGACAAATGTAGGTCGCTTTGGCTTTCCCACATTAATACATGGCAGATCAGCTGAGTACTGTAGAGAAATTTTTCTGCGGTTGACAAAATAATCATAAACAGTGATCTCCTCTGTATCATCTTCTCCAGGAACAGCACCTCTCTTCTTCAGAGTAAACCTACAATACCAACATTTTCATTAATAACAACATCCATCATGAAGAACAGCAAATATAAATAACAATTCCAAACAATAAAAATGGATACACATCAACAGAAATAAGATAGAAAAATTACAGCTGGTCTTTGCATGGCATTTCACTTAAACCAGTAATTTTGTACTCTTGGTTGGTTGGGCTAGTAGTGATCCTCAAATTCTTTAGAGTTCTTTTAGCCTACACAAATAAAATATACAAGGGGTCAGGTCTAGGTCTTGGAATAGTTGAAGAGCAATTGAGCATAACAAATGGTTCAGAAACAATTGGCAAAACAAACAAGTCTTCAGAAAATTTGGTTACCTTATTCCAGTCAAGACTGAAAGGATCTCTCACATTCTGGTTTGCAATCAAGAAATCAACCACAGGCCCAGGATGGACAATCATGGTTGTTGACACGTCTAAACAAATTGAATGAAATAAGCAATAGTGACAAATTAATCACATTAGAATACAGACAGCAAAGGCAACACAATATACCTATATTCAAAGACAGCCCACTTTGTGTGGTCCTGAAGCTAGAATGCAGCCCTCTGCATCCAAGAACACCACCTCCTACATCTGTGAAATTTTTCGGATCATTGTGGAAAAAGTTTTGGCGGACAAGCAGACAGCCCCTACAGTAGATTATTACAAAGATATTAGTACCCTTGTTATTTTACATTAAATTAAAAAAATACATTTATAACAATGGAAAGCACGTACTGTTTGGCAGCATGTTGCCTCAAGATAATGTCAAGAACCCTAATCGCTTCTTGATAATTCTCAGTTTCATGCCCTTTTAAGGCATTGGCGATGGCCTGCAGAGGGATCTTTGAGGCAAAGCTGATTTCAACCTTGTAGGTCTTTGATCGGTATGATTTTTTCAACCTCTTCCTATCAGTATCATTTGGACTTCCGTGTCCATCAGGGCTGGCATTACCATTGTTCCTGAAAAAGGTCAACTTAAATATCAGAAACATATAAAACAATGAAAAACAAATTTCAAAAACATATCCACACATTTCAACCTGTTCGAAGTTACATCTTCAAGAACAACAGTAAATTCAAGCTTGTTCTGAGCAAGTGAGCCAATAGTAAACAGAGTCTTCTCCCCATCATAAGCAAGGTCTTTCCCGTTAAGCTCAGAACCATAAGTTTCTTGAACTCTATCAAGTATCTTCCTGCCAGCACCCTTTCCTTCAACAGGGCGTCCATCTTCATAAAAAAGAGCAACCTAAACAAATACAAAGTATGAGCCAACACTTAACAAAACAGAACAATAAACACCACAAAAAAAAATCAACAAACCAACTGCATCATACGATACTTACACTGTACTGGAAGAAATAACCATCAGTGTTGGTAACATTCACTTTAAAGTGATTTGTAAGCAGAGGCAGTTTAGCTCCCTTCGAGCCCAGTCCACGTCTTGCCATTGGAACCTTGGTGGGAAGCTTTTTCTTAACTATCTGCGGCTCAATCTTGATTGGTTCAACATCTGCTGGGACAATGGGAGGTGGCGGGGGTAAACATTCTTCATTCTCTTGAGAACCCATTTCCTGAACCGAGCACATAATCATTAGCTTATTAGGTTAATGATCTTTAAAACATCACAAAAACAAACAAACTTCAAAGCATATAATGGTTGTTAAAAGCAAAACATAAGAGCATAAAACTCAAAACCACAGAAGCCTAACCATGAAACCATGAACCCCAAAAGACTAAGCATGAAACCCTAAACCCCAAAAGCCTGAAACAGTTAAGTTCAAACCCTAAAGTCTTTAAAAATCTACTTAAACATGCATAAGAATCAGCTTAGAAACAGAAAATCTAGTCTGAAAGAATCGTTCTACTAAATCTGGGTAAATAGGTACACAGATGCAGAAGAATCATTCAACATAACACAGGTTAACAACATACAAAACATATTACAAAAAAAAAAAAATAATCAAAATCAGGGTTCATAAGCACAAACACAGAAAAATCGTTAACATACGCATTATTCACCACAAACACAAAAATAAGCAAACATTTCTGAAAAATTAGGGTTAAATCAGAGCTCATGAAACATAAGAGTAACAACAACAAAATCACACCAAATTTCAAGCAAATAAACTTAACATTGTGAAATAATACTCAGATTCAAACCAACAAAAACAAACAAAGCCCTAAAACTAAAACTAAAACTCATCTAGCTCAAAATCAGTGTAAATAGTCCCAAACACAGAAAAAGTTCATCATAACACAAACATAAACGAAAATATTTTCCAGATTTAGGGTTAAACTAGGGTTTATGAGTTGAAAAAACCGGGTTCAAAATCTTAACCAAATTCAAACAAATTAGGGCTTTATGAAACGAAAAACAAAGTTCAAAATCTTAACCGAATTCAAACAAATTAGGCTTCACATTCTGAAGTTATACTCAGTTTCTAAGCAACGAAACCACACAACAAAAAAAAAAAAATCACATGCAAAAGTAAAAAAAAAATTCAAAAAACCTAAAACAAAGTAAAAACTAAGTCAAAATCACTACATTACAAAAAATCCTAAAAATCAACACGAAAACATCAACAAAACCCTAAAAACAGAGAAGCATGACAAAAAAATAACTAAAAATGGAAAACGAAAACTAGCTTCGATCATAGTAAGCGAAAACAATCGGTAAGAAAAATCGAAGAAGAAAAAACGACGTTAACGAAGAAACCCTAACTAACCTTGAAGAAGTTTTGAGAGAGAAACGAGAAAAAAGAGTGAAGTGTGTGTGTTTTGTGGTGTGATGAATAAAATTAGAGAATAGAACACTTTTTCACTCGTCACTCATTTTTCACTATTTAAAGCGTGCGTGAGAGTGTGATATCATCATCATCGCACTGGACTGAGTCGTTTTACTGCGTCTCTACGGTGGAAACTGGACTGTTCGTGTGATATCATGTGATTGATTATGATGGATGGATGTGATTTAATCAACGGTGGAAAGGACACGCGTGGATTTAGGGAAGAAGAAGTGATGTCAATTGTGGGGTCCTTTCGCTTCCACTAACTAGTCCTATAACCACTTTAGTTTGTTGAAGGGGAAAATCATAATACTAAACTTTCTTTGGATTGTTCCATCAGATGTTAATCTTAAATATTCAGGAAATTATAAAATTTACTTTTCATTCGTATATTCCTGACAAGTGTATGGATAAGGTTTTTTTTTTTTTTAACCTCGAATTTTACATAAAAAAATTTTTCTTTTATGGTTGAGCAAAGTTTACGGAAACAAACCTGGATAAGGCACTTTCTAAGTTTATTTTACCGAAAAAATTAATTATTAAATTTTAAAGATTATTATGATTACCTATATTTAATGTTTACTATTTTTTTAAAGAATTTTTTTTTTGGTAGACTTTTTTTTAAAAGAATATTTATTGTTTGTTGTTGATGATTAAGGTAGCATTTTCTCAAAAATGATTAAAGCGTTAAAATTTTCTATGTTTACTATTTGTGCGTGTTTGAAGATTAATTTCCAAAATCGATGAAAATTAATTTACGTAGTACCAAAATAGACGTCAAACCGCTTGGCCAAAAAAAAAATAGATGTCAGACCTTTTTTAATGTTTAAAGTCAAATTCAAAATATTAACGGTTGATTCTAGATTTTAGTCAAATAGACTCATCTTCGCTCTAATTTGTCTTTTTCTTTCACTCATCGAGAATGGTGGTCATTTTTTTACTTATAATCACCTTCTCCGCATCCTTTTATTCTTTCTTTCAATCTAAGTAAGTGATTTTCACATATATCAAGTTTTTTCGTGATCTTGTAGTCCAAGTGCAATGTTGTGTTGTGTTGTGCGGCGTTGTTTGATTGTGCATCTTATTGCAGTGTTTGTTTGGTTCCTATTAAAATATCAGCTTAAGTCAATCATAAATTCAAACAATGATTTGTGGGTATTTTGTCGTTGCACGTTATTAATTTGTGGGTTTGTTCGCAAATCCACCATTTACGTCTTTTCTTTTAAGTCAATCATAAATTTAAACAATAAATTAATATCATTTTATTTTTATTAAAAAAAACAAAGTCCAATTCAAAATGTTGGTTGAAATATAAACGATAAGTATCATCTCAAATGATGTTTTCTTTTAACGTGACTCGCTTTAAAGCTCTTGGATTGGTTATTACACGTTAATTTTGACAATCAAACAAAAAATTAATTGAAGTTTTTCTAGTGAAAGAAGAAATGAACTTTCAAAATGTTGGTTAAACATAAAAAATACAAGTATCATGTCATTTAAATGATGTTTTCTTTTAACGTAACTGACTTAAAAGCTCTTGGATATTACACGTTAATTGACAATCAATTAATTGAAGTTTTTTTAGTGAAAGAAGAAATGGACTTTTTTTAGTCAAAAAACAAATTGAACTTTTTCAGTCAAAAAATATGAACTTTTTCATTCTCTAGTCAACTAACTAAGCAAGATAATTAATATTTTTCTCGAGAAGAAAATAAAATATTTCTTTTGATAATAACTATATTAGAGAAAATAAAAAAGAAGAGAGAAAAAAAAAGGAATAACTCATAAAGCAAACTAACTACTACAAAATAAAGAGGTATAATAACACCATGGTACAATTTGCTAAAAACAGACCGCCATAGCATCAGCGTATATGAGATGATGGATTCTTGTTTCAGCTTCTCTATGTTTTTAATGAGAAGTTAGGTCAAACAAAATATCAATAAAGTACCTTCGAAAAAAGTATTTTTCTTAGAATGCATAAAATTGAATGAAATGAGCTTTAACCAAAAGTCATTGAATGCTACTTTAAAAAACTACTTCTCCCCTAATTTATTTCACAAGCACCTCTCTTCAACTCACGCTCACAACTTTTTCTTTTATTTTTTAATATTATATTTCAATTTGTTTTTTTCTTTCATTTTATTTTATTTTATTTTTTTAACCGGTCCATATAATTTTTTTTGAAGGAGGGTCCATTTGATTTTATAATCTATTTTTGAAGGAATTTTATTATCTTTTTATCACTTATATATTTAATTTCAATATCGTTTAATTATCACAACCTCGCAAATATTTTTATTCATGTCGTCATTGAATGACACCAAATATTTTTATTCCCTTTCTTCAACCTCATAAATATACACACACATTAGCGTTTAGAGTAATATTTTATGTCTGTATGTATGTTTTTTTGTTACGTTAATGCGTATAATTATTTTTATAAAATTTTGATTTTAATTAAAAGTACAAGCATAGATGCCTAAAAAAATTATACTTATATATATTTTACACATTTATATTGTATACTCTCCGTTCCTTTTTAAGTGTCTTTTTAGGGTGAATGTTTTGTTCCTATTTAACTGTCTTTTTGGTATTTTAAGGGTACGATTCGTCAATTATACCATTTATCAATAACTTTTATCCTTTTCAATAAAACTAATTAATGATATCTATTTGAAAATTAAGGTTTGTTTTTTTACACAAAGTTTGATTTTTTTTTTTAAACAAAGTTAAAAACTGACAATTGTTTGCTACTAGAGAAAGATAACATATTAAATTTATTGGAAAGATAAAGTGTATGCAAAAAAATAGGAATTTATTGGTGGATTAAAATGAGGGTATAAAAGGAAAAAAACGTGCAAAAATACACATCGCTATTTTGGTGTTAATTTCTAAAAAAACGCTTAAAAAGGATCGGAGGGAATAACAAACTATGCATATCTTTTTCATTGACACCAACAATATAACAAATATAATATCATATAATATAAATTCTTATCTTTTTAGATGACACCAAAAATATGATATTCTTATAACAAAATTTGTTTTACATTATAATTGGAAAAGAGAAAACAAACTATTCTCTTTATATATATACACACCATATACATATTATAGATATATTCTTCACTCCACAACTTTATTCGAATGTGTGGAGTTGAAGATGAAGAGTTTAATAAATGTGATGTTATCTCAGAATATATGATTGAGCGTGACGAAGAAAGCAATATAGATGAAGAAATCGATTCATATAATCTAGGAAGAGTACAAGATGGAGGCTACATGAATAGAGTTAGAAATCAAATAGGAGTTGCGTTGATGGAGGGTAGAAATGTTTGA
>Ga0315915_1007425_pt1 | contig 13107 bp, 8 predicted proteins | sample MpolbnodulesMG_FD_207738 | JGI IMG/M metagenome (GOLD analysis project Ga0315915, IMG submission 207738) | Medicago polymorpha root nodule microbial communities from Los Angeles, California, United States - branched nodules | ecosystem: Host-associated > Plants > Roots > Nodule | place: USA... | reverse complement strand
CATTATTGGGTCTTTGCTTGTATGTCCATGCATCATAAATCATATTGAGTCATATGAGAAATGTAAAAGGAGGTGTACTTTTACATAGTTGAATCGTAAGAGGAGGTGTACTCTTACATAAGATGTTCGGTTGACATCTTGGCATGAGTCTTAAGTGATGTATGTGAATGATGGTTGTTGTTGGTAAATGTGTTTGATGAATATATACTCGTGACTTTATAATTGTTGTGTGTATATGCATATGAAAGTTAATTGCTTCTGATAATTAATTGAGGCTTAATTTGATTCATTTATATCAAACTGTTTATGTTGATTATGATTGATGTGAAACTTACCCCCCAGTGGTTTTGACCGCCTACCTGTTTGTATGAATGGGTAGACGGAGTGCATGAGTAATTTGCTTGTGGTGAGTGCTTGGGTAGCGGGAGCTAATCTCAGTTATCGTTTCTTGGAGTCTTATATTAGGCTCTGATTAGGACATCGGTCTTTATGTTTGTTGGATTTATTTATTATTGAGATTTGACCCATATGTCGGGATTTAGAGATTTTATATGATGTATATTGATCTGATGACATGTATACTTTGGAGATGTATGATTTATATCCGCTACGACTGATCAAAATTTATATATGCATGCTAAAATTTGCTTTTGTTGATGACGTAGTGTCTATTTCTTGAATATATACTTTATTCGCGTGTTTTATCGCTTTATTAGAAACAGGGCATTACAGAAACAACTTATATTCAACTACTCCATTTGATTATACAATATGGTACCACCATATATAATATTTCTTGTACATTTTATTATTAAATTCAACTCCTTACATGTAAAATAGACCTGCAATTGTTTTGTAAAAGACACAACTATAATTCTACCAGTGTAATAAACTATTCCACTTCAAGACAACTTATATTCAACTATTGCATTTGATTATACAGTATGGCACAATCATAATATTTTTTTGTACATTTTAATTTTATATTCAACACCTACTATGTATCATAATGTATTCTAAAACTATAACTTAAAAGACACATCTTACCGAATACTACCAATATAATAAAATTGTCAAATAAAACAGAAATCATATGGGGCTGGTGTGATAATTACTTGACTCATTTAGAAAACAATTACACAATATATGACAAACATTGTAGTCTCTATTTATAAATAAATAAATTGATGTTCCAACAACTGGATTTCAAGTAGCAAACTTTAAAAGCCGCCATATTGGAAACTAAAGCACCTTCTTTAGTACATAAAGTTTAAATTTTGAACTTAATTCACATTGTCAAAAAAAATTCAACAACTTCACATGAATACATCCGAGCAATTTCTCAACAACATAAGAAACTAAGCATACGGGTTCAGACTAACAAGGGGCAAAAGTCCCTATACTGCTTTGACTAAATTGTTTAGTATTGCTAGAAATTGGTTTATGAAAATTGCTCTTCTCCTTTTCAAAATTGTTCATTCTCTTATATCAACAGCAGTTAACTGTCGCTGATATAAGGGAATGAGCAATTTCATAAGTGAGAAGGGTAATTTTCTTGGTTTACACTAGGTCTTTGATTCTTTAATATTACTAGACTCTCCATTATAGAATGGTGCTACAGTACTGCTACCTCCTTGCCTATACACATGACAAGTGTAAGGCAAGTACAAAAACAGTTTACTTTTGCAATGATCAGTCAATCAAATATCTGAAATATGCATCACGAGTCTTCATTGCGAATAAATTTAACAAATTTAGACTTAATATCTGCCGGAATTCGAACAGGACGATAGTTTTTGTCAAGCCACACTGCTGTGGCCTTGGCTTCCAAAATTGGCTGTCATTCAAATACACCAAATATCAAGAAATATTTTTTATAGTAAAAAAAAGTAAACTGTAAGGGACGGAAATAGACCTCTTGGTTTGGTAGCTTATAGATGAAGTGATCAAAGTATATACGTGCAGCTGAAGAGCCAGAAACTCTAACCTTTACGACAAATCTGTCTCCACTCTGGTTGCAAGTTTTTCTAAAATCAGGACAAACATTGGCAAGACAGATCTATGCTATACAATATGACTTATCCTTTAACAGTACTACATTGTATCAGGAGATTATAACTAACAAACACAAATGACCAATAAATATGGTGTGACTTACTCTTAGAGGTGCCAGGAATTTGAAGGATAGTTCTGACAATGCCAATGCATCACCACCGCGAGCCACGGCATCACAATTAATGCCGATGCTTTCCAAAAATTCATGACGACCTTATGAAGGTATTTGCATATAAACAATCAGTTTATGCGTAGAAAAAAGAAAGTATAGCTTTTAATTGCTACAAAATTCAGAAAGATACATTAATTTTTTTACAAATAATCAATTTAACATATTTCAATTAAGGATCCTTTAAGGGTTACCCCCCCTCCCGATCAAAACAATAAAAAAGGATCAAATATACCAGGAAAAATAAAACCAAGTTAAAGGGGCAACATTTAAACGCATAACCAAGATATGAGAATTACCATATATACAACACCTAAAGAACAAAAAGATGCTAGCTGCGTCGATAACTGTTTGATTGCATCAAAGTTTGCACAGAAAAGTTTTCATTTTTTGATATGACCCTCCCTTTAATCAAGGTTTAGACCAATCACATTTTTTTCTTGATATGATCATTGAGTCTATAACTTTGTTTAATCATGATAAAACGAAGGTGTTATACAAATCGTATCTATGCTTGTGCTGTTCTGGTTTTGTTGCTTACGAAATGGATTCTCTTAATACAGGTAATTTTTAATATGGACTGCAACTCTAAACTCAAGTCATTTACTCAAGAGTATAAATCAAAGTATACATTTTTTACCTACAGAAAGATATTAAGACACTGACTCTAAACAATATTTTGATCCTAAAGTCATCAAATTACCACAGCACTTCTGTCCTAATCTGCTAATCATGTCATGTCAAACATTGGTTTTCATTTAGATTCCTATAGTGATCTGAAGATTAAAGTAACAATCAATGGTACTGCAAATCTACATGTAATAGCTCATAATGTCTCACCATGTTGGCAATAACCTGCATACACAGAATTGTTGACAACACCAAACTGATCCAACTCATAATCACGAACTTTTAGTTCGACGTCACAGAACCCACTCATGCTGCAAAATAACAGGCAAATGAGTATAACCTGCCATTACAAAGAAGTCTCATCTAGGAGAAGAATATTATATATGATCTCACGAATGCACAAATTTACATCTCCATTTCCATGATCTCACGAATGCACAAATTTACATCTCCATTTCCATGATCTCATTAAAAATATAATACCGATTAAATTCCATGATTTCATTAAAAATATAATACCGATTGAATTTATAAAATACAACGCTGTCTAGCTAGAAATAAATAACCCTGCTCAAACTGCTCAGACTATTCTATGCAGAGAAGAAAATTGAAATTTAATTGTTAGTTTTCTATTATACTCTTAGCCATGTTTAACATCTCTTTGATACTCTTGCAAATGACAATTTAGAAAAGTATACAATATTATTTTTCAAGTTCATGAGATTCATTAAATTTCTTAATTCATGTATTAAAACTATAAACGACTTGTAACATGAGATGGAGGGAGAGGATAACAAAGATTAATCAACATAGGCTTAAATAAATTGCCGATCCCCCTATTTTATCTCATCTTCAATCTCAGTCCCCATATTTTAGAGAGGAGTGCTAGCAACACTCTCTTTTGAGCACTCTCTCTAGCACTCACTCTTTTATTGGGTGAAATCAACGTAGGACCTACATTTTAAAAATGGAACCCACATAAAGTGGTGGGACATACATTGATTTCATCCAATAAAAGAGTGAGTCTTAGAGAGAGTGCTCAAAAGAGAGTGTTGCTAGCATTCCTCTATTTTAGACACACAATTTTGATCCCCCAGTGTTCAGAACAATTAACTTCTTCACCTATGCATTTGAGACTGATAATGTTCTTAAAAAAAGCCAATAAACATCTCGTGTGCCACATGATTAAAATTCAGACCGAAGTACTTTGACAACTTGGTTACAAAGATACTGAATTTATAAATGAAGGACGAAAAATTGTTAATGAGGTAAAATAGGGGGACGAAACTGTATTTAACCCATCACGTTTTATTTTATTATTTGGCAAAGGAAAAGTTATATTAACTGGTAAATTAGATTACATCTAACAGCATAAGTGTGCCAAACCAGTCCATACAGCAATCTGATACAAAGCTACTTCTTTCCTCAATCTATCTCATGTCTATTGTTACAATAATTCCACAGAAAACAAAGCAAACAAAATGATACACAACACATGTATATACTCCCAGCCATCAAATATTATGAAGCGCATACACTCATCAGATTAGGCGTGTCTCGGTGTTGGACACACGTCAATGTCCTACACGACACGTCGACACCCACACATACCTAAAACAAGTTTAGACATGTGTCTTTTTTTTGTCTGTATACAGGGCCTTTTTACTTTTATAATTTAATGAAAAATAAATTTTTGCTGATAGTAGGCCTAAAGCGACGGCTTCAGTTGCCTTAACCTTAGGCCGACCCTGTTCTCAAGAAAGGGTCCGGTCAAGTTCATTAGAGACCGACCAAACTTGGGTAGAGTTCATTAACTACTTGAACGAGAAAAACTTGCTTGAGGACAAACCTAATGTTTTTTTAAAGATAAAATGGTTTTCTTTTTGTGTGTAAAACGGATATCCTCCGCGCGCAATCCCTGGTGCATTGTGGGACCCAAATGGGCGGCAAGCTCGTTTAAATGGTTTAATAATGTTGAATGATCTGACTAAATTAATTATCATTTAAATTTCTTCATTGTTGTGTGTGTTCAAATAATTTTATTTGTATTTGTGTCTATGCAAAACTATCCCTTACTTGAACTTTGAAAATAATTGTATTTAAGACCCCTTGAGTGGTCCACCAAGGAATTTGTCCCAATTTCAATTTCAAGTTCCCATCTTCAACATCAAGGAAACCAAAATAACAGTAACAAAATTAACAATGAAGCGTAAACAAAGGTTTTGAGGAGAAATTAAATGCACATACCCTTTGCCTCCGCTGATATCAAAGAATGGTAAAGATGAAACAGCTCTCAGAGGGTGAACTGACCGGAGCGCCGGTGGATTGAACGGCCGGCGGAGAAACGGGAAAGTGGGAGATTTACGGGCGAGGTGAAACGACGTAGTATTGAGGAGTGATAAGGAAGGAAACGGTGTGGTAGAAGCATGGTTGGAGCAACGAAATGAAAATGGGTGCAACATTTTAGTTCTTTCTTTTGAGGGTGAAATTTAGAGTGTGGGCGTTATAACCTATGGTATGCAGCATTTTGAAATTAAATTATTGGAATTAAAGTTATGCTCCTAGATTTTACCATCCAACTAACTAAGTTTGTTGTGCCATCCAAACTGCGCATTTTCAATGCACGAAATAAAGAACCATGGAAGTAGGTCATCTCCCTTCAGATTTTTTTACTTATGTGACATAACTAGATTTCTTTCTTTCTTTTTTTTAAGGAATGTGACTTAAGGAGATTTTTTTTTTTTAGGGAATGTGACTTTTATATATATAGGCTTAAATGCACTTTTCACCCCTTATGTTTCAAAAAGTTGCGATTTTGGCCTCCTTTTAAAAAAAAATGGATATTTTGACCCCCTAACTTTTGGTCCTCTTTTGATTAGCTGATTTTGATGGAGATTATGACAATTTCTAAGTCTCTGATGATGTAAACTGGCATGGCGATAGAAGGATACTGATAAGTGGAGTCCAAACTAGCATGGTGTAATTTTTGGCCCCCTAAAGAAGGATCCACTTATTAGTTTGGACTCCACTTATCATGTCAGTTTGAACACCATGCAAGTTTGGACTCCACTTATCAGCATCGTTCTATCCTCATGCCAGTTTTCACCATCAGAGACTGAGAAATTGGCATAAAATCAGTTAATCAAAAGAGGGCCAAAAGTTAGGGGGTCAAAATATCCATTTTTTTTAAAGGGGGCCAAAATCGCAACTTTTTGAAACATAGAGGATGAAAAGTGCATTTAAGCCATATATATATGAAGGGAAATGTTAAGGAATGTCCCCGGGACACTCTTTAAAACCTTTAAAAGGTAAATTTATTTTGAAAATAACGCTATCAAAGAGTATCTTTTAAGAGGAGTGTTATTGTCACTCTCTTTCTAACACTCTATAACATTCACTCTCTTTGCGACAATTTTAATCAACTTTTTTTATTTTTTTATAGATTATTTAAAAAAAATGTATAAATATCATATACAAAAAAAAAACGCACTATTCACCCTACAAAAGTAACGATTTTGATTCCCTTTTAAAAAAAGTCAAGTTAACCAGTGTCCTGGAACACTAGTTAAGCAGTTAAAAATGGAAAGAAAAAACAAAATCAACTTAAAAGCAATACTTTTTCAAGTTTCAAAAAGTGAAATACACAATTTACAAGAAAACGTTTCCTTTTATAATTCCTTAACTAGTGCCCTAGAGGCACGGGTTAACATTTCCCTAAAAAAAAATAGCAAAAGTGATCCCCATGTTTAGAGAGGTATGCTCTTTTATCCCTCTAACATATGAGAAATATGCTCTTTAGGCCCTTTATTTTTACAAAAAGTTGCGATTATGACCCCTGTTTTAGGACACGTGACGTCTTCTCAACAATTTTAGGACGAAAGGGGCCAAATTATTATTTTTTTTAATGAATTTTTTTATTTTTGTTATGGGACCAAAATCGCAACTTTATAAAAGAGAATTGTCACAAAATAATTGAATAAATATCATTCTAAATGTACAAATAATAATTGTTTTTTTTGACAAAATATACAAATAAGACTTGTTTTCTATACATGTCGAATTTTACTATTCACTCTCAATAAATCCCCGGATTTTGCTCTTTTCACTTTCAAAATTGATTATTTACACCTGAAAATTACTTTATTGGCCCCAACTGTAGTTAACATTCTGGTTTATTCCAAACCAGTAGTAGCAGTTCGGCCATACTTATAAAAGGCAAAAATATAATATTGAATTTCTCCCAACCATTGCAAGGAAGTCGAATTTTAACTTCAATCTTTGCAAACCAACTACAAGTAAGTATATTGGATGTTGATTAGAGTAAGTTTCACTCTAATGTGGTAGTATAAAGATTGAAATAACACAATGAACTCATAATGTAGAGATTGAACTCCGAATGTTTGATAAAATGTCTCAATAAAAATTCTATTGATTTTTTCATGGTTTTATGTCGTGTAAATATGTATGACAACCTAAATAAGCGCCGACTTTGCAAAGACACAATGATGAACAATGCCTGTAGAGAGAGGGTGGTGGAGAACCTTGTTACTAATAAGAGACGCGAACGTAGGAGAGGTACGAAGAGGGCATCTCAGACAGGTGTGTCCCATATAGTGCACCCTAGCTAGCACTATGAGGAGGACTTGTACTACCACGCTGCTCAGGAGCGCTATGTGCAGCCTGAGAAGCACTATGTGCAGCCTCACCAGTTTGTGGAGCTACACCATGTAGAGGAGACTGAGCCTGAGCAACATTGGGCACTAGAAGCTCCACCCACACCATATTCTTTTACTCAGGGCCTTGATGACTTGTCACTTCTGTCGTTTGCTAGGCATCTCGCATGCAAGCTTTGGAGTGACATCAAAGTAATTCTAATTGTTAGTTTTTAATGATTAAAATGTTTAATTTAATTATTATATTTTTAACGGTTAAAATGTTATATTGAAACGTTTATTTTTTAATTATTCAAATGTTTGTATTTTTAACGGTTTGTTTTCTTTTTTGTATTTCAATTTCAGAAGACGCATTATGTAAAGATTATATCACACGGAAGGAAGATTAAGACTGGACAATCGGAGCTCCCAACAGAAAATTCCGACCGGTTATGAACTAGACTTAATACATTCGGTCTTGCCGTACTACTTTAGACCGAGTTTTCTAGCATCAATAGTACCCTTATGACCGTATTGTCTAAGAGGTGACATAAGAAGACTAACATCTTCCCTTTCCCTGTTGGGGAGATGGCTGTAACACTCGATGATGTGGCGTGTCTACTACATATCACCATCAAAGGGAAACTGATGAGACACACGGACTAGATTACTTATGAGTATGGTATTGAGCTTTTAACGAATTTGTTGGGTGTAACTGAGGAAAAAGCGGTTTCTCACACAAACGCACAATAAGGTGGCTATGTTGGTATTCCTTTGTTGAAGAAGTTATGCGAGAAATACCTTAGTCAGGCCAATGAGTTGGAGGAGCCGACTGTTATGAAAAGGAGGAAGAGAAAGACCTCACACAGGATTATTGCTTCTGGGTTTTCATGTTGTGCTTGGTTACATGCACCATTCTCTGCAGTAAGATGATATTGTAACACACTCTAGTTTTTAATTAAATAAATTAGAACCTTTAGTTTAATTTTTTTTATTTATTTGTCTTTTTTTTTATAAAGGCTAAAAAAAATGCAGGTGTGGGCCTGCACCCTATTACAAATGAGAGAATCTAAAAATGGAGACCAAAATGTCTCTGATAAAAGAAAAGGATGAGAATCATAGATGGCAAGCCATCTATTCTACTGCCACTTACTTCATCTCCCTAGCTAAACAAAAAACCTAGCCTATCTCTATCAAGGAAAGGCAAAACAAAAGTAGGCGGAGAAGAGTTGTTCTTCTGTACTGACACTTGGCTTGATAGGCTATAGTGGAGTTGCTTGACATTCTTGTTATCATGCATCAACATCTGCTGATTGTGTTCTTGACACTTTAAATTGGAACTATTTTGTGGGTGGTAATTTTACAAACAAGCTTGCCTATGTTATTCTGGTTGGTTCAGCTGTTGATACTTCTAGTCATCTATTCTTGCACTGCCCAGTTACTTCTCAATTATGGCACTGGCTGAGCACATGCTCTTATCAAATCCTGGACCTTTCTACTCCTCTAATATTCCAATAAGGACACTTCATGGGTTAACAATAGGAATATTTTGCTTCTTGGATCTTGTAGTAATTCTGTCAGAGATGTTTCCAGCCTGATTTTTGGGGCTCTTATGATTTTTTAATTTCCTGCCAGACTTAATATAGCTAGCCAAAAAAGTTTGAGTATCCAGATAGTTCTGAGCATTTGTGTGCCTCTGCAAGCTATCCATATGTTTCTCAGTGTCAGTCCCATGTTCCATTGTACTGTCAGTATTAAAGTCTTCCTCCACCTCATCTCCCCAAAACTTTCTCAGGATTTTAACTCTCTTAATGCTAGCAACTGTCAAATTGGAGGAACCTACCTTCACTGCAACTTTGCTCTTGTCAACTTTGCTCTTGTCAGGCCCAAGCTCATCATACGAAGTGATGGGGGAAACTATCTTTAAAGGCGACAAGACATGATGGTATGTTCACAGATACCATACTCATAATGAGTTGTGAAGAGTCCCCTGTAGGAAGTTCACACTCAGTGCAGCAAAGCCTCACAGATAGCAACCTGCTCATCTTGAGACATGATGGTATGTTCCTTATCACCTAGCAAAGCCTCCCCTGTAGGAAGTTCACACTCAGTGTCAAGCATATGAAATGAGTTGTGAAGAGTCAAAGAAGGATCTGCCTTCATATCCTTGTTGATTACGCGTCCAACAATGTCATCAATATTGACTCATTCTTTCATCAAATTTCCGTCCACAATTGAAACAACCTCATTATCAAAATCTTTTTGTGATGCAAAATTACTAACTGGCTCAATGACCTCTTCCTCACCACAATATGTGGAGGGCATGGCAGGTTGTTTTTCAGTCAAGCTAACAGGTGCTTTGTTCAGTTTTCTGCATTCCAGCATTACATTTATTAGAGATATTCTCTAAACTTTCCTTCTGATTAGTATAACCAATTTTCATGCAGTTTTGTATACTATGTCCCAACAATTTACAATGAGCACAATAATGGGGTTGCCTTTCAAATTGAACTGATACAGGGAAGGCATGTCCCTCTCTTTCCACCATCACAGAGTCAAATATCTTCTCAGACAAATCCACATCTACAAGAACTCTAGCATATAATCCAAACCTCCTATTTTGTGTAGCTTCATCTATGGTCAAGGGTGTTCCAATACTTGATGCAATCTCATATAGGGTTTTCCTTCTCCAATATTCTTGTGGCAAATGCAATAAACACACCCAAATTTGAGCATGAGATTGTACCTGATTCTGAGACGTAAAATCCCTGGTCCAGCAAAAGAATCGCAATATCCCAGGCTTTCAAATTCATCACCCCTGACACCTAAATCCTCCTTATATCCTCCATAGAATTGAACTTGAATTCAAAAAAACCTTTCCCTAAAGGGATCACAGTCCAATTTCACAGATTTAGCCACAATCTAGTGAGCTTCAGCTTCAGGGCTTGCGTTGTTAAAGGTGGATCTCCCTTGTTAAGATTCAATCTAGCGTGAAGGTTCCGCTTGCAATCTTCAATTCCATGCTCGTACTCATCCTGAGATATCTTGACTCGAACCGTGTCACTCATAACAACCTTGATAGGTAGCTGAGAAAGTTGAATGTCACCGGAATCTGCAAGACCTTGAGCGAAAGTTTTCCCAGTTTCCGGCGACTGTGTTGTCGTCGAGTCCGTGGAAGCGAGAAAAGGCCATGGACAAACCATGTTGCATAGAAACGAGAAGGTTCTTCACCGGAGAAGGTGCCGAAACCAAAGTGAATCAGAAGTTCCCAAAAAGGTGGGAGAAGTAGAACGACGGCAGAGAAAACCCAAGTGAGGAGCAATCGCTGAAAGAACACCAGAAAAAGGAAGAAAAACACTGGAGGAGACACGCCGGAGCTACGCCGGAAATTTGTTAGGTCTTCGGAATAAAACAGTTACGGCAAGGATTGAGAGAATTCCGGTGAAACATTTTTCTTTCGAGTTCACGCCTATGAGAAGTACATATAATACTTGATTAGTTAAATTGGGGTGACTATAATAATCTAAATTCTAATGTCATTGACTTGGTGAATTATATCCTTATTATTGCTTATTGAGTTATCTATATTATTTGAAACAATAACATGCTAGTGTAGAATATTATTATTATTATTATGATAGTAAGAGTAAACACTTTGTTAATATTGTTAGTAAGTTAATTATACGAAAGAAAAAGAAATGAAGTGGGAGGAAATAGGAAGAAAAAAAAAGAGAAAAGAATATATATATAGGTGTGTGTGCATGTTACATGACAGAGTCTTAGGAGTAGAGCGGTAAAGACGAGTTAACCGGCCCGTTTAGGGCCAGCCTTAACGGGCTTCAAGCTTTATCAGGTCGGGCCAAGAAGCCTCGTTGAAATACATGCTTGAAAAATACAACCCGATCCCGGCCCTACACGGGCCACGGGTTAAACGGATCGGCCCGTATTAATTTTTTTTTTAATAAAAAATTACTATAAAATATTCCTACAAATAATTGTGAACATTTTAAATAATTCCTACCACAAAAAAAATTGTAAACATTTTAAATAAATTACGTATGTTATGGTTATAGATATTTATATATCCGATCTTTAAAATTATAAGCAACGAAACGAGTAAATATAATCTTTTATTACTTTTATATTTGTGTGTAATGTGGTAAGTTAGTTATTGTTCTGCTATAAATGTGATGAATGTTGTTCTAAGCACAACTCTCGGAAAGGTATGTTTTTCCTGGAAAAAATTTTTCATCAAATAACTTATGTTTTTCTTTTCGCTACTTTAGGACAATCAACATTTTAAGTTTGGGGTTGTGATGACAGGTCATCTTACGTTATGCTTAGAATGTTTTTCAGTTATTTTTATTAGGATTTAGCACCAAAAAGGAGGAGTATTATAATGATTGCCTTTGATTTCGGGACTTTTGTAATGTTTTCTATATTTGAGTATGTAATTCTAGTTTTTCCAAAACATAGAATTTTAGGGGTTTTTGAAGTAATTCACAAAGAAATCACGCAAATCGGCAAATCAAGACCTCTGAAGATTATTGGGCTTTGGGAAGATAAGGAGTGAAGATTCAAGAGACCTCATGAGACTTTACAACAGGAGGAATTCTGTTCCCAATGTCCAAGAAAACTTAACTATGAAGAAAACACCTCAACATGCGAAGATTACAGGAAGACATAAAGTAATGCACTAAAGTTCTTGCCGCACAAAATGAAGCGCCTAGGCACATGAAAGTAAAAGCCTAAAGTGCCTGGCGCATGCATTAGGGTGCATGGCGCATGCATGGGGAGATGTTCTTGATTTGCCGATTTGCATGATTTTTTTGTGAATTACTTCAAAAACCCCCTAAAATTGCTATGTTTCGGGAAAACTAGAATTACAGATTCAAATATAGAAAACATTACAAAAGTCACGAAATCATATGCAATTGCTCTAATACTCCCCCTTTTTGCTACTAAACCTACTGAAAATAATTGAAAAACATGCTAAGAATAACGTAAGATGACCTGTCATCACTAGCTCCCACCTATAGGGTGTTGTATGTTATGTGAGATAACATGAAATTGTTGGATTAGTTATGAATTAGTTGCCCTTTTTGTGTGTTGGCATTGATAACCTATTATTCTTGCTTTATAAATAGAAATCTCACTAATTATATGCCTTCTGGAACTGCAGACCCCTTTTGGGTGTTTGGGTATGCATTTCGAACTTAGAAACATGATTTTGCAGGTATGTTGTACTGTCATGCTCGCTGAAGCGAGATAGAGCTCGCCAAAGCGATTAAGACGGGCTTGGCTTCTGACTAAGCTCACCATGGGGAGGTGTTAGCTCTCCAAGCGAGCCTATTAGTTGTTAGCTTCGCCAAGCGAGGAAATGCCTGCCAAATAAGCTGTCATGTACATCAAACTTTCACTATTTTCTTAAAATGAACAGTTGATGCACAGAGTGTAACGCCCGTTTATTTTATTTTTTTGGTAGAGTTTAGAGTCCTATTTAATTGATTTATGTGATTATGTGATTTGTTTATTTAATTAAATGGTTTTATTAATAGTTAGTAAGAATAAGATAGGAATTAGAATATTTTAGAATTAAGG
>Ga0315915_1007424_pt1 | contig 13107 bp, 8 predicted proteins | sample MpolbnodulesMG_FD_207738 | JGI IMG/M metagenome (GOLD analysis project Ga0315915, IMG submission 207738) | Medicago polymorpha root nodule microbial communities from Los Angeles, California, United States - branched nodules | ecosystem: Host-associated > Plants > Roots > Nodule | place: USA... | reverse complement strand
CTATTATCATACATTTTAGTTGGTATATATGTTTATAATTTTAGTTGTAGTTTTATTTTTAAATTTTGTTTTATTTATTTTAACAGAGTTATGTTGTAGATCTGAAATGCTTTTTTTTTTAAGGGAAGATCTGAAATGCTATTAACAAGTATTATGAATACTTGTTATAATGAAGTTATATTGTTTAAATTTATATTTTTTTTCGATATTTATAATTTTTTAGGGTTTTTTAGGGTTTATGTATAATTTGCACTCCAAGTGTTTGATGAAATGTTTGAATGAGTTTTTCATTGATTGTTTAATTTTTTATGGTGTAGGTTTGAAACAATGGCCGGTTTATTCAATGTTTGCATAAGCTTTTGATGTAGTATCAAAAGTAAGTAATTTTGTTATCGTCTCCACAGGGACTGTTACGATATTCAAGTCGTTCAACAATCGATATCGTTCTAAGCTATATAATTATCAAGTGTTTTGTATCGTAAGCTAACAAACTATAAATTGTAAATGGGACAAGAGTTAACAGGGAAATGAATATGCTGGGATTAAACTTCATCAACCTAACTTATATGTATTCTCATGATTAGTATTGCAGATTTTAGTTATCACTCGATATTTTCACGTATTGTTCGACAAACATTATTCATGTCTAAATAAGCTTGTGAGTTTAATCATATCGGTCAATCGACGATTTCTCAACCTATTTACCGATATGATATCATTAAGATTCAATACCCTATGTGAATATTAAACCTAAATCTATTTCTAGAATTTAGAGTTCAATAGACATTATTCTAACCTATATTCAAAACATATTTTTCAATAACAATTCAAATCATTAAGATTAAAAGCATAGAAATCAAGAATAACATCAATAAAATGAGATAATAGAATCATACTAAAAAGGAATACATACTGACAAAGTTGATTACATTTAATCTCAACGAAAAAAGAGTTTAGCTACCCATACAAACCGGATTTTGCATTCTTTTCAACTTCCATTGCCACGCCAACACTTTGATCTCCTCCACTATCTCATCAATCTCATGGTTTATTCCCTTAAAAATTCTGCTATTTCTAACTTTCCACAACACCCAATTTCTCGTTTCTTTCATGGATGCGAATCCTCCGCTTCAATTTGGATTTCAAGGCACCACAGAACCAAACCCTTGCACTACTGTGGAATCACCAGCTACGCTTTTAATCAAACACCTTCCAGACGCTATTCCTCATGAAACCCTTTCTCGACTCTTGTCCCATTACGGTGCTTCCTCTGTTCGCCCTTGCTCCGGTGGAAGGTATCATTCACGTATTTACATTCCTTGTTCCAATTCATTTGTGTTTATCATGTATGAAATAACGACACAGACACTGGACACGACATTGACAAGTAGGCATTTTGATAATCATTTATGATAATAGAAGTGATTCAATGTAACCTCACATGCGTTTAATATGAAGTGTCGATGCTACATAGAGATTATTTTCTGTTGTACTAGTAATGTGTTAGGTAATTTGAATTTTAACTAATCTGAAGCAGTGTCTTGTCTTGAGAAGAGTATGTTTGAGAGTGTTTGTTAGAATCATCTAGATTTTGGCATATCCTTCCTTGCTTTTGGAATTGAGGGAACCTTAGATCGAAGTAGTCTTTAACATTGGAAGATACAATTTTTGTTCTTGATATGTAAATTATTTGCCTTTTTTGTGTGGCCGAATGATTAAAGAACTAATTGAATTTTATAGGAGTTTAGAATTTGAAAAATTATAGATTATAAAAGAAAATGTACAAAATTGGTCCCCGAAAGTGTAGTCCAGTGGTATGGGTTGAGATACTGAAGGAGTATTTTGTAGGAGGTCCTAGGTTTGATCCGCTGGATTGCTAACAAATCCCTCTTTCCCTGATAAATTAACCATTAATAATTTGCCTATTACAAAAAAACTTTGTGTACTTAATTTCGCCCCAGAATTTAATATTAGAGGGTTGGATCTTCCTCTAGTTCTCTTATGAACCTTTTATTATCAGTGGTGTCAATTGGAGATCGCGGAAAATAGTGGTTTGTTCAAATTCCGCTATGCTACTAAGCGCTGCTATTTGACAACACTTTGTGCTAAATAGCTTATCGTGGAATAATAGCGGTTTGTTCAAATAACGCTAAGCTATAGCCGCTATTTGGCAACACTGATTATTATCCCTACAATTCCCGGTTTCTGGTTTAGGGTTCGCTACTGTGCTATAGCGCCACTATTTGGTAACGCTTTGTGCTAAATAGCTTATCACGGAATAATAGCGGTTTGCTCAAATACAACTATGTTATAGCTGCTATTTGACAACACCGATTATTATCCCTACAATTCCCGGTTTCTGGTAGATAGAGGTGTTTCTAAGGCAAGGTTATCTAATTGAGATTCAAATTGTGAATTGGAAGACCGGTTTTTTTAATCGTGAATCATATCTTATTATGCATCTAGAGATACATGATTAGTAAATCAATAAAATTATGACATTTTAAAGTAAAAACAAGTGACGTACCTAATATATAAGTTGATATATCATATATGAACCTTGAAATAATTCAAGTCATAAATCAAACGACAAAAGAAATTGGCTACCTATGCAGAGTCAAGGGCACAAGTGGTTGACTACACGAAGTTCAGGTTGTGAATCACATTGAATCCAAATTTATCATAATGAGTTGAGTTTCAAGATTTGATTCATTATCAAAAATAGATACACACATGGATTCATATTGATTGGATTTAGTTTTCTATTTAATCAAAATACGACTCACATGTACTGCAAGATATTGATAATCTTGATTTGAGGAGCATCGGGAAGTATCCGAGGGGTGTCTATAAAATAAACATTTTTTAAATATTTTGATACTTTTGGGACATGTATCGGGAAGTAGCCGAGGATTGTCGATTTCTGATATTGGTACGAACCGATACTTTTCCTTTTTGAAAGTATTCAGGTATACGGCTTGTGTTGAAATCAATCTTATTCAAACAGGCTGTAATTGTTCAGTTCATTTCTGTGATTGCATCTAGTTTGATTTTATATTGGAGTAGTAAACTAATAATTCTTCTACATATTGGATACAAGTTTGTATGGACACGCCGTTCATTTGAATTTGGTTCCAGTTTAGCGTTCCATGACAACATGCCCCTAATTCATCAATACAATTTTAGCCTTTGATTGTTGGGTCCAGTTGCACTTCCTTTTTCTTTTGAAATGACTTGAACTCACTTCTATCATATTTGGTTGTTCTATATAAATTAGAATCATTCACTCATACCAAGTTTATAGTTTCATTTTGAGATGATGATTTGTATTTTGTCTATCTGTGTTCAATACTGTTAGCATTGGCTTTCTAGAATTTTAACTTAAACACCATCTGGCACATAGCTAACCTAGACATTTCTACTTAAACCTTGAGTGGTTCCTCCAATTCAGTCATAAATGTTCTTAACTTGTTATAAATGTTTAACTTGATGCGGTGGAACTTAAACACCATTTGACCGATTTATATTGTTTCTTCCAATTCATTTGTGTTCATGAATACTGTCAAACAATGCTCACATGTCATAATTGGTTGATATAATGCAGGTTGAGGAATTGTGCTTTCGTGGATTTCAAAAATGATATGCTGGCATCTCAAGCACAAAGTCAACTAAATGGGTATTCTTTTTGATTAGTTTGCTTACTTTCTCAAATTTCTTACGTTCAAATAAATTGATTGCATAATCAAAGGGATTCCGTTGGTTCTCATAAACATATTTTGATATCATGATATGCTTTTTATTTATTTACTGATTTAACAATATTATAAACAAAATACATATAAAGAAATTGTGAGCCAGAAATAATTCAATTTTTTTGATTGTATCTTTGTTTCCTCGGGGTTAATCAGGTTGAAATTTCTTGGTAAAGTCTTGTCAGCAGAGAGAGCCAGTAAACCAAATGAGAATGTGGGAAAAAGCAGTGGAGCTCAGCTGGGAAAAGACTCTAAAACATCAGCAGTGAGGAGTGAAGATGTTATCAAACCTATTGATGGAGAAGCAAAATCAGGAGGCTTCCCTATTCCCGAGCCAATCGCCCACAGAATTGGTGTTGATTATCCATTTCCTCCTCATCTTGAGTATGCTTCTTATTGTCACTTTTCAGTTGTTTGCTCTTGTAGTCCTTTTGAAATATATCAGTGTATATCATACTCCCTCTGTCTCACAATAAGTGACCCAATTTGACTATGTGCATTGTTCACATAACATACTTCAACCATATATTTCTACTAATATATAAAGACAAATGGTATCATATAAAATATTGTCGGATTTGTCTTGATGAATATTTTCAAAATATCAACTTTTTATAATTTTTACTAATAGATAATTAAAGACATTAAAGGTCAAATTTGTGCATTGGCAATTGGCATATGTGAAACAATCAACTGGATCACTCATTGTGGGACGGAGGAAGTATAATGCCTGTAAGTAATTGAGGCTTGACTTGAGTCAGCCTTCTTAGCTTAGTTGTCAAGCTTCTAGTTTAGCTGACAGATACAGATCAGGTTCTGTCAAGTCTTGTTAGTTATGTGATTGTTAAATGTTCTTACTAGAATTACTTTAGCAACACACTTTTTCAACAGTTTCTCTTTGATTCGGTGAATTTCACGCGAGTCCCGAAATAAACCAGTGCTCACTCTCTTTTTGGTGGGATCCTCGTAAAATTGTGAATGTATCGCAAGCATTTATCATGTTCACTAATACTACCATGTATCCTGTTATCAATCATGGACAGTATTATACACAATGATTAGTTTTAAAATATGATTTTTTAAGTGTAGAATCATTTTGTTTGGTTTTCCATAAGCCTAACGGTGATTGTTTATCAGGTATGCTTATCCTCCACCAGATGGCAATATACTGACCAACATCGTGAATGCTCTAATTGCCGTTCCTCGCTTTTACACTCAGGTTGGTCTAGTATTAAATGAAGCTTAAAGGATTGATCAGTTTCTTTTGCAAACACCTGTAGGTCTGTAGCGTTTTCTGTGTGCTCATTTTATATTGAACCCGTCATTGAACCTCTCTAATATAGGTTCTACACTTGATGAACAAAATGAACATTCCGGCTCCCTTTCGTATGGCACTACCCACGCCACCATTACCTCCAGAGGTGCCAGCCCCACTCCCACCCGTGCCTCCTCCTCATTCTGTAACTGCAATGCCTCACTCTGCAAATATGTCAAGTGATGAATCAGAAATAGAATCTTCAGATGAGGTAACATATCACTGCTTGCCAGGGATCAAACGGAGCTTACTTTAGTGTTATGTTTCATGGAAAATACATTTTTATGACTACACACTATGCTTAAGCTGCACCTTCATGTTGTTCAGCATGGGAAAATTCTTTTTGAAACATAAAAAAAATATTTTGCAAATGAATATCAAACTATAAGAATATGGTCCGTATAGGAGATATTTTTTCCTGTTTTTTGTGAAATTTGATCATCATAGGAAAGTAATAAAAGCGTTTTAGGAGGGTGGAGCAAGAACAGGAAATCATGGACGAAAGCGTGCCAGGCGTGGGGCTATTGTTGGCCCTGCTATTGATAAAGATGTGGCTCATGAGTCTGTTGGAGTAAAACCTGCCACCTTGATCCCGAAAGAAATCCCGATGATAAAAAAGAACCCCATCTTAACGGTATGTTCTTTTCTCGAGATTGTTTGCAGGAGCATATTAACATTATTTTTAGCTGTTAATTTTGTTTTTACTTATAATTTTGCAGATCAATATTGCTCCCAAAGCAACGCTGAATGAACATAAGGATAATGCCACAGGAATAGAGTTACAAGAGCCAGAAAAAGATACTCTAGATCCGAACAAATTTTTGACACCTGATGAACTAGAGAGAGGAAAGTTGCCTCCGGAGGAGATCTTGTCTCTTCCAAAGTTTAAGGTATGGGATCTTATCTCAGTCTAATTGAAGACAAAAATTTGGTAGATATAAGCCGGAAACCTAAACTTCTTTTAGAATACATAATTATCTGATTGTATTAATTTCCTTAAGATGTTTAGTTTAAAGCATGTATTGAAACTGATGACTTTTACCAGTCTGCACTAGCATTTTTCTGTGGAGGAAAAATACTATGTAATTTACATTTTATCTACTCTCACAGACTATCATGTCTATATAATGGAAACCAGTTTGTGAGCTTAGTATATTACACACCTTAAATTAAATTTAGAATTAGCCTTGTATTTCCCAGTCTTGATCTTTAGAAAATCCCTTTATGAGTTTTTCTTAGAAAATAAACTTTAGTTTCATTCGTGGAACTCTTGCTCTTGGCAGTTTAGCCTTTCATTGCACTGCCTCCCATTCTTATTGTTTTTCATCAGGGTTTTGACTACTGAATTCCATTTAATGAAGTGATTGATCCAATGGAACTTTGTGACTACTAATATTCAAATGCAATTGATGCATTATATGTTCCTGATAAGGACTAATACTTTAGAATTGTGCATGCTCTAATAGTGTGCAAAATGTTAGATTTGTGAGAACTTTCATGGTGTACAAATGTATATTTATGAGTTTTACGTTTTTTGAACTGATGGATTGTGCAGAACTATACACCAGGAAATCCTGCCTCTGTGTTGTATATTAAGAATTTGGCCAAAGATGTGGTTGCTGATGATTTCTATCTTTTATTTGGTAAGTTTTCAAGACTTTTACCAAGCAGGCAATGTTTAATACTTTTCTATTTCAACTCATGCTTTGCCATCCGAAAATGGAATATAATTCAGTAACCTAATAAAAATACAGATGCTTTCAGATTCCTTGGTATATAGTTATTGTCTGAGTGTTAATTCCACAGCTTATCTGAGATTTCTTTTGTTTCTTCAGGGTCCTTATTTGGAAGTACTGATGCTGCTAAGTCTGGTCTTCAAATCAAACTGATGCAGGTGAGATCTTGATTATTCCAATCCATGTTCAATTTTCGCTCTTTCTGTTATGAAAAAATAGACCCTTAATGATAGTTGCTTGCTAGAAGATGATCCAGTTAAATAGCGACTGGTGCAGCACACTTGGTCCAGAGTGCTTATTCTATTAACAAGTATTAATGTCCCATGAAAGTCTTGTAGCAGCATATTGTGAGCCCAGAATTAATAACTAGTTTTGAATTTCAGGAAGGAAGGATGAAGGGTCAAGCTTTTTTAACATTCCCCTCCGCAGAACTGGCTCATCAAGCTCTGGTATGTTTCTACCAATACATTGGTTTCTTTTTCTCTCTTTTTAATTGTTTGTTAAAAAGAAATATGTTTAATTCGAGGTGATAATGTTTGAAGGTTTTTTTCGCCATTTTATCATATCAGTAGTCATTGCTATTTTGGAGATCGTAACAAACATCATCATGTACAGTTTGAAATGCTTATTATTTTATTATTCATCTTGACTTTTATGAGCTCAATTAATCTATTTATTTTCTTCTGTGTTGCATATGAACATTGGTTGCAGAATTTAGTTAATGGATATAAATTCAAAGGGAAGCCAATGATAATTCAGTTTGGCCGGAATCCTGCTGCTGCCAAGGCAACTTAAATCTACGGACATAGAAAGGATGTTTTCCATATTGTGCTTTAAAAGCCACGTGATTCTCTGTTGCTAATTGCTTGATTACATGCATAACTACAGATGGCCAATGATGCTTTCTTCATTCAATGACTGGGAGAGAACTCCCCGATAGACCTAGACTTAGTCCGTGGCTACGCATGTACATTCTCCTTGGTTTGTGTAGCAACATGCTGAGATGTAAAACTAGTCTGCATAGGAATGTAGAGTTCAAACCAGATTGTTAGCAAGAGAGGTTGAAAATGTAAACCAAGCTTATTTATTACAAAGGAAGTTTTGCTGTTGCTGTATACCGTCTTTGTTGGTTCTTTGTTGGTAAACCGAAAAATGATTAACTTTATCATACAAGCATGGTGATCCTCTTGGATATTAAGCGTACAGAAAATATAGAGTGGCACTTGGTTCATTTTCTGCTGTAGTACAAAACAATATAAGGAACTTGGCTACAATTAAGGATCTGATAGCAATGTTAACCTTGAAGCAGCACTTTCTCTGTCCATTTAACCGTTTTTCTTTATTTCCCATCTTGGGCATTGCTATCGGTTTACATTTTTAGTATTTATTTATCATACGAGTCATTGGACCTATGCTATTTATAACTCTTTTCTGTAAAAGTATTTGGTGGATTGTATTTTTTTCTTGTTCTTATTTTTAAGGAATAGTCAGTTGTATTTTTTATTTGTAAAAGCTCCTTCAAAATGTTTACATGAATCACTGAACTGATACACACATGCCCAAATATTACAGCTTTCTAGATTCCTCAAACGACATGTCCCTATACTCTATGAGAAGGTGCTAGTTCTTTGTGAACTGAAAAGAAATCCTCACACTGTTGGATCAAAATAACTTAAATTATCAAATTCAATGGATGCATATCTCTCCAACCACCTATCCCTTCCATCTGTCACAATAATATATAGTGAATGTTTGGAATAATGAGTTTGGCAAAACGTGATTTTTATGCTTTAATGGTTAGATTTTGCGAAAATTAAAGTGGCACTATGATTCTGTAAAACTCACTGTCAAATCATACATACACATAGTACTTTGTCCTAGCAGGGTTATCTTGAACTTGTCACTGGATATTGCTGATTGTGAGTTTGCTTTGCCCTTTGATGAACTTGTCACTAGAAGAACATCTAACATTAAGAATGTCAAATGCTAAATACTGTCAAACAGTACATAATGCCATTTCCTTTCACTTTGATGAACTGCACCACCAGCCACCCTGTTCCTATTGCCAATCCTTCTCCGGCAATGTGAAATCAGCAAACACCAACATCATGAACCTATACTTTCCCCTAACACCTTCTACTACCTGCACTAGCACAAGTTTGCTTAGTGCAAGAACAAAACCACCAAAACAGATGGTGGGTGAATGCTAAGATCCACCAGCCACATATTATGCAAGTGAATTTGCATTGATTGTCATGACCTGGCAAATTGAATAGGTTATAGTTGCAATCATATCGAAAATGGAAAAAGAAAAAAAACATTATTTTATCAACAAGATCTTCCCATCATGTTACTTTGATATGAGGAAGTGAGGCTAACACTCACAGCACCATTTTACGGCTAGACGGTTGAAAGAATTTAGAAAAGAATATTGATTGAAAGATAAAAACTGTGAAACTATGATGGTTAGCATCGCAACATCTTGTGTAAACTGAAGTCAGAACTCCATTAAGAAAAAACAGTGTTAGCATCAAATAAAGTCCCACATCGTTTGGTTTAAGGCTTTTACTAAATGTTTATGGGTAATGCTATCTTGTGCCCTTAGGGCACATGTTAAGGATTCCATAAATGGTAAATATTTATTCCATAAATGGTAAATTGACACAATTTTCTAGACAAAATTTCCATTTTAGGTTCTTTAACATGTGCCCTAAGAGACGTTCCTTTTTTAATTCCAAAAATATCAATTTTTGATTTCTAACCTTTTTTAATTCCAAAAATATCAATTTGATTAACAAAGTAGAAAAAAAGGGAATTTCTAGGGGACAGGGTACCAAAAAATAGACCCTGAATTCCGAAACAATATTCCCCCGTCCCCTAGAACACACTCTTTTGAAAATTTGAAAGAATTGTGTTGCAGCTGATACTAATTTTATAGGTTGATTTTGAAAATTTTAATTTGTGCATACATGACGCAATAAATCAGAATGCAGATCAAATGGTTAATTCACCTTGCTCTAAATCTTCAGTGAAGTAGTTTAAATCCTCATCAAGTCGTTTTACATGGCTATCTATCTGAAGCAAATACAAGAAGATTGAAACTTGTAACTTCAGCTATGCAATGTTCCTAGTATGCATAACCAGAAGCAAAATGCAAAAAATTTACATGACTTCAAAATAGGACTGCAATCATTGAGTTAAGTCTACGTCTTAAACAACTCAAAGCAATTGTTTTCTACATTATACATGTCTACGTGTCTATGATCAGACATACAATGTAACTGTCTTTAGTCGTATGGCGTAAATTGCCACAAAAAATAAAAAAGAATGAGGATGTTCCTAGAGAAGAATTGTAAAATGATATTATATGATAAATAGCATCTCATCAAAACAAATTATAAACCACATTTAAACACATTATCGAAAATAAAAGAATTACTGAATCTCTCTAATTACATTTTTTTTTTTAACATAGCATAGGCTTACATTGGTGTCTAATCCCGTACCTCAAGAGTGGAAGAATGAACTTCCAACCAAGGGATCTCTAGTGAGATGGTTCTAATTACATATATTAAGCTATATGATATGCTGAGTTATTATTTTGATAACAGTCAATCACATTACACTGAGGCATTCCACTACTCTTTATATAAGTATTATATTAAAGCTATGCATAAAGACACAACTGAAAAAGAAAAAGAAAAAGCTTGCAGTCAATCTCAAAAATCACCTTTGCCTCTGCCCTTTTAAGCATCCTGTGCATGGCTTGCAAAAGGCTAAAAGCTTCTCCTTCATTGACTTCCATCCAAGCACCAGAACAAGATGATTCGGCAATGACAGAAGCTCCAATATGGTCTCTAACGCACATTCTTGTTCCTACTGTATGCATCTCTTGGAAGAAAGGTGAGCCCGCATTGCATTGGAAATGACCCTTCTGTGGTTTGTGCCACTTTTCAGCAGGTAGAGGAGTCAAAGCCTCATGCTTGGGATCTATTTTTCTACTAGCCCAGGTTCGATCCGCAAGGAAATGTTTCGCTCGAGCTAAAATCCAGTTCGCATCCCACACTTTGCCATTCCAAAGTTTGTCATTTCTAGCACTCCAAACCAAATATATAGTAGCACAGAACCGCTGCAAATATATAGTGAGCTGATTCCAAAATATCCAGCTTCTGCAAAACTGATACAGCTAGGCCGCAAGAGAAAAGAAAACATTTTCGGATTGGAAATGAAAGCATTTTCGGAAGTTTATTGCCTGACATAAGGCAGCCTCATGTGTATCCAGAATGTTTTTTAATACCTCAGTTTCACCTATGTTGGCCCTGAAAAATAAGAAAGAATCATCGGAAATAAGGGATCCCTTTGGCAGAGCCCTTTGTTGGGTAACACCTTGTGAAACTCTATGCTTGATAAGAGCAGAGATGCCGTCTGCACATATGATATGACATAGAGGTAAGGTGAGAGGGGATCCCCTTGGCAAAGCCCTTCATTGGGAAAATCGGACCAACTGCTTCATTATTGAGGCAGACGTTATAGGAGACAGAGGTCACACATAACCAAACAAATCCATTTATTCATTGATTGGAGAAGCCTACCTTTGACATAACATCCGAGAGCCAATCAACTCGATCAAAGCTTTTGATTATGTCAAGCTTCAGAACCACATCACCAATACAGCCCTGGGACTTACATTTCATGTAGTGAATTATTTCAAAAGCAGCAAGTGCATTATCAAGAATGGATCTACCCGGGACAAAAGCCGCTTGCTCTAGAGATATAAACTCAGCGAAAAGAGGTTTTAACCTGCTTGACAACACCTCTGATAGGATTATGTATAACACATTGAAATTGGTCTATAGTCTTTGATGCTCTCCGGATCATCACATTTACCTGGAAGAGAACAATGTTAGCCATATTAAGGGAAAGGAAAGATCCAGTCTAAAGCCAGCTTATGCAAGAATGTCAAAAACACAGGGTTTAGACAATCCAGTTCCCGTATAATTCTTGAATTTGAACTAACCAAGAAAGAATTAATTGTTGAACTCGTTACTTTCACACACGCATAAGCTAACACTAATTGCATCATTTTACCACTAACTTTTGAAACAGTTCTAAAAGATTTGAATAACTTCAGAAATAGATATAGTATAACAACAATGAGTGAAGAAATATTCATCAAAAGCTATGCTAAGTTGACGAGCATAGACAGTAACAAGGCGTGAAAACAAAAGACAGAAACCTCATTCTTGAAACTAATACTACAAACATGAAATATAGTCCCACATCGTTTGGTTTAGGCTTAAACTAAATGTTTATATAAGGTACGCAGAGAGCAATAATCACGACCTTGCTTGAACAGGATCTGTTCTATAGGATCGTACTATTGTGTCTTTGATTTCTAAGGAGACACGAACATAAATCTGGATGAGGATTTGTGACCGTGTGATCAGAGCGTGATTAACGGTTGTATGATGAGATCTACGAGAATCATCATAAGTAGCTTTCTCTGGTTGGGTTGGTCACACGGTTGTCTAGACAGATTTCCAACCTTTTTTTGTTTCGACTTCTAAAATTTATGCGAAGTTCAAATGGAATAATAATTTGATTTAGGGAGAATAAGTGTTATACATTACCTTCATTGTCTTCAACAATATAAAACGATCTCCCATTGTGTGCTTGGAAGTAAAAATCAAGGATCAACTTCATAGGAATTTTTTTATGCAAATGCAATGTCCCACATGCATTGCAATTTGGAGAGCTAGAAGAGAAAGAAGCAAATGGTGAAGAAGACCATGCTAGCTTCTTGTCTTGTTGTGAGTGAAAAAAGAAGTTACTGTAACTAGTTAGCTACTTGAGTCTTGAGGTATGGAAGATGCCACGTTGAGGGATAAAAAGTTTTATTTACCATAAAAATAAAAGTTGTTCAGTAAACCCACACGAGGGCAATAATGTAATATATTAATATTGGCATGTCCATCTAGAAGAGTTTAGTGGAGAACATAGAAAAGTCTCACCATTCAATGGGCTGCTTTTCTGCCCATAGATTTTGAATTTGTAAGTCAAGTGTAATATAATCTATTTTTTTCATGTAGTGTATTTTGATGAAGTATGAATGCAAAGACATAGTTTGTTTATTTTTTTTTAGAGGAAAGATAGAGTTTAATATGTTGTATTGGATTAGGATTTTAAAGGATAATTTTTGCTTAAAGTATTTAAACGGTCTTTTTTTTAGTTATGAGATCAAAGCGATACCAATTAATTACTTAAGGGATCAAAAGAACATTTTAAGCCTAAAATTTTAAAAGAA
>Ga0315915_1007422_pt1 | contig 13111 bp, 6 predicted proteins | sample MpolbnodulesMG_FD_207738 | JGI IMG/M metagenome (GOLD analysis project Ga0315915, IMG submission 207738) | Medicago polymorpha root nodule microbial communities from Los Angeles, California, United States - branched nodules | ecosystem: Host-associated > Plants > Roots > Nodule | place: USA... | reverse complement strand
GATCCATATATTATATTTTATAAATTTTTTTATATATATATATATATATATATATATATATATATATATATATATATATATATATATATAATTTTTTTTGTATTGTGTTAAAAAAAAGTTAATTATTATTTTTATCAATATATCCCTATGTTACATTTTTTCTCTCTACAATTTTAATAAAACTCTAACATAAGGATTTTTTTTTAGGGATAAAACTCTAATATAAGCATTAACTAACTCACTCTTTTGCTGTATAAATTTGTAAAAACAATAGTACAGTACCAATAGTATTATTCGTTAAATGTTTATGTGTCACACATTGTTCCACTTAATCACCCGCCACAATTTAAACTGCACACATGACATAAAAATTCTACGTGAGTTTTTATCTCTTTCCTTTCCCTCTCTACATATTTCAGTCTCCCTCTATATGAAAAACTTGAAATGAAGAACAACAAAAGCATATCAATACTGACAAATCAAGAAATAGCACAAATGAGGGATGTCAATGGGGGAGAGTACTTTTCCCATCATTGCTCAAGTAATAATATTTTAAAATGAGACTTTATGAATTTAATAATATTTTATAAAACTATTATATTTTTATTTAAAATTATTTTTACGGTTTCTTAGGATGCAAAATTATTTATTAAATTATTTTAATTGAGTTCATTTAAAAGACTATAAATCAAAAGAAGGGATCCGCTTTTACATGTGAAATTTGACATTCTTAGCACAACAAAACAAAAGAAGGGGTAGCAATTATAAAAAAAAAAAAAAATAAGTAGAAGAAGAAGAAGAAGAAGAAGAAGGGGATAGCTGTTGGGCTAGAACGGAGGCAGGAGATGACCTACATTAGGTCCAGAGTGGTCATATGAAGTATGAACCCTTCACTTTTCTAAACATACACTATTTTATTTTGACACCTCCCAAGTTTAAATTAGTCAATTCGATGTTTCTAAAGGTTGCATATGATGTCAAATTTCTTCGCAAAAAATCACCTTTTATTGTCTTCAGACCAAGATATGATAAAAGTCAATAAACAAAACTCGTACCGCAAAGTTTTTCTTTTTTCTTTTAGGAAAGGATACATGTATCATTTCATTCATAATCGATTACACAATGCATGTTGGTATATCAATAAAAATATTGGAGTTAGCTGAAGACGTGGCTTCCTTTGCTAAAGTATAAGCGACTTTATTGACTTCTCTCTGGTTAAACTTTACACGAGAGTTTTCAAAATAAGAAAGATAAGTAGGTTTCCAAACTTCTTGATACCATCCCCTCTCTTATTAAAATAGTAAATGACTTTTTTCTTTCTTGGAATCGAGAACATAACCAACGTTGTCGAGATGTAGTTCATGTGCCCAATAGAGAACATGACATAGGGCTAAAGTTTCCCCCAAATCCAAATTACAAACGAGTGATAGACACATGGTATTGGCAAGAACAAAACCTTCTAATACACATACTGATTTCAATTTGATTCCGCTGCAATGAAAATGATGCACCAATATTGCACTTGTATCTTTGAGGTCTCTACCAACGCACAATGTTCGATTCTGCTGCTACACCTACAAAGTTTTTGACTCCAGCACTTGTGTTATGATCAGAAGCATACCTTAATAGATGAGTATTAGTGTGCGTCGGAAACATGATGAGAAAAAAATCTTCAAGGTCACAATTTCTGATAGTCTCCTTAAACAAGGAAGTAATTTGATCATCTAATAGGGTTGCCCCCAAATTTCTCATTTTGATTGAGAGTAGTGTTTAAATCACGAAACACAATCCACTAAGTATTTCTATCATAATTGTAGAGATAATTGATTAAGTCACAAGTCAAATATTTTTGGTTATGAGTAGCATAACCATATATTGAAGAACTAATTAACATTGACAATTTTCTTAAATTAGGAGACTAGAAATATAATTAAGGCATATTATGTCCGTGAGCTTAGCTCAGTTGGTAGGGATATTGCATATTATATGCAAGAGTCGGGGTTCGAACCTCGAACACTCTAATTCTCCACAATTTAATTGTGTGAGTTCTAGCCACTAGGCTACTACAAAGAAAAAAAAAAGAAATATAATTAAGGCAATAAGGCAAATATTAACAATACATAAATTTTTTATAGTAAAAAAAAACAATACATACATTTTTTTGTGTGTGAAATAATACATGCATTCTATTGTATTGTAAACATTACCCAGTCCCTTGTATCAGAAAAATTGCATTGCAAACGTTATTGCAAAGCTGTCCCTTATTGCATTGCAAATGGCATGAAGTGCAATTTTTCCGACAAAAATATTTCTACTAGTTTAACATTTATCAAAAAATAACGTTCAATATATATAAGGGTTTCAGAACCGGTCCAAAGGTAAGACCACCAAGGCATGCCTTAAAAAATATAAAAAAATTACTTAATAAAGAGAACTCATATTCTACTATTCTCAAAATAAAAAATTGATAAAATTTTATCAAAAATTAATATTATCACAATAAAGATTAAATTAATTGACTTTACTATCAATTAAAAACAAAATATTAAACAAAATTGATTACATAGTAAATAATGTTTGTTTCTAAAACATTTGAAAATTAATTAATTCTTTTTTTTTTACTAATTTTACTAAAATACTAGTATAAGATTTTAAAATGAGTAAGCTTTTTTTTGGTCGAAAGAGATGAGATTCCATTAATAAGACGGTTAAAACCACAAATCAAGTACAAATGAACAAGGATCCTTATATTTTTTTAGTAAAGGAGATAAATTGTAATTAATAAAAAAAGAGAAAGAGGTGTAATATATCATATTAAAATTTATTTAAAAGAGTTTAATCGGTATACTTTGTCAATGTACAATTATTTTACACAGACATATAATGATGTGTTACCACATCAAATAATGAATATAACAATGTGTTTTTTACATGGGAAATGTTAACTAATGCTCCCGAGGCACTAGTTAAGGAGATTAATATGGAAACTTTGCATTGAGAAATGATGAAAAGTTAAATGTTCCACTTTAGAAAAGTCAAAAAGTTATTCTCTTTAATAAAAAAAATTCTATTTTTAGCTTTCTTAACTAGTGTCCCGGGAGCACTGGCTAACACAACCATTTTTATATTTACTAATTGACGTGACAACATATCATCAAATGTATGTGTGAAACTATTGTACAATAAAAGAGTATAGTAATTAAATTATATTTTTTAAAGATCAATTAAAAATGGTAAGTGTTCACATGTGGTCCTTATTTAGAGATCCAAATTAAGAGAAATGTTCATGGACACAATCCTAAATTAATATTATTTGGGTACCCTCACTTGAAATGAAAAAAGAAATTAATCACATCAATTGACATTATTCAACTTTATTATCTCCTTCAAAAAAAAATTATTATCATTTTTTTAAAGTTTTGTGTGTGTGTCAAATAATTTTTATTTGGGTTTGTGTTCAAACAAATACATCTCTCAAATTAGATGTACATTTGAAATTTGATTGGACATCTACGTGAAGAAATCTTACACCGTCTTCCATAAAACAATTAAATTCTAATATATTACACGGCTCTTATCTTACATGCTTGTTTTTTTAATGATGAGTTATACCTAATATACAGAATCTACCGTTTTGGATTGCAGAGTCTACCGTTTTAGATCGTCTAACATTTATATACGTCTCACATAGAATATTGGAAAATCCTAAAATAAGTTTGAAAAATGCTAATAACACACGTTTTGTTCCACCTTTCAACACATTTTCTTTTATCATTAAAATTCATATAAGACTCATCAGATGAATATAGAACACTACTAGAAAAAGAAAAATCTGAGAGGGAAATTAGTGACGGAAAAATTGAAATTCCTCACAAATTTCTTGGTCGCAAAATTTAGTGACGGAATTTGAGAGGGATTTCACGTTTTCCCTCACTAAATTTCTCTCACTAATTTTTGTTTTTTTAGTAGTGGAACCCGCATAAATTAGGTGAAATCTATATGAATTTTAACTAATAAAAGAGATTGTGTTAGAAAATGTGTATTAGAAAGTGTATTTTTAACACTCCTTAATAAATTTATAAAGAGTGTAGGTAGAATAAAAATATAATTATTTCTAATTGTAACTCTTTTTTTAATTGTGTACTCACCCATAAACTAGAGGTAATAAAAGTTACCCATGTTCTCCTAATTCAGCACTCATGACATGTAGTAAACGGGCAAAAATAAATTTATGATTTTTTTTTTACAAAGCAATTTATTATGAATGTTAACAGCAACTCTTCAAGAAGTATTCGACGTCATTGATGATAATGATATAGTAGTAGTATTAGCCATTGACTAGATGATTTGGTCGGTGATGAGTAAGTGGTGATTAATCTTCATCAGCACGATAATCATTCCAATTTTCCAGCATTGCACTCAAGGTGTAAAGGCAAATCAAACTACAGTAATCAAGAATCTTTGTTTAGAAGAAAAAAAGAGAGAGAAGCATGTAGCAAAGTTCAAAATGATAAAAACAATACTACTAATAAAAGAAAGAAGAAGAAAAACGTATATCGGAAGGAAAAAAACACGCTAAAGTTACATAGCAGAAAAAAAAATCAAATGAAGAAAAAAAACATGATTGTGTTGAAAGCATGTTGTCACTGTTAAATAAACGTGCAAGATATAAATAAATCCAATTTCCACTACACAAGTCAAAGGTCAAGCACCTCTCAAAAAAATGAAAGTCAAAGGTCAAGCATATTCCTTCAATTTTTTAAAGGGTTCTTTAACTTAACAATTTTAACTCATATTATTGATCCTTTGTGTTCAAATCGTTAAACAAACTTGTCATGACTACATATGTGGCTCTAATTTGGAGTTGACGGCAATGAAACATGATGTATAGTTTATATACATAAATTTGAAGTAATTACGAAGAAGAATTATATTTTAAACCCTATGATTTGGAGAAAAAAGACTTTAGAAACCTTAGAATTTGGACAAGATGAAGGTTTTCCTGACGCATTTCGAATACTAGTTTATAGTGAAAGTCACATGAGACGTCGCATCAACTTTCATCAATGATGTTGAAATGTGTTTAAAAAAAAGGACCAATAACTACAAAGTAATGTTTTACTTTTTTCCATTTGATCCATTTTTTCCAAGCAAATGTGTTCAAACTTCAAAGTTTATTTTTATTCCCAGCCTTTTGGTATCATTTTATTAGAATTGTGATATTGATCAAAATTTTGATTTATTAGAGAATTATGACTTAGGATGGCATACCGTGCACGCCCATAAGTACACTTGGGAACATGTCTCTTTATAATCACTGTCACGCGAGCAACAGTTAAACATGGCGACGTTTAACATGGGAAAATTGCAAAATTTCCCTATCTTAGACTCATCTAAACTGGACCTTAGATTTAATATAAAATAAAGGAGACAGATGGGATTGTTTTGTCTTTATGACGGGCAACTTGGACAGTTTTTTGGGCACCCAACTATGACATCTTTTAATTTTAAAAATATAAAATATATCTCCAGAAATAAATAAATAAATAAATATGGAACATCTACAAAAAAATGAATTTGAGGTTCTGTTCGTTATTAGCAATGCCTAGAACTATTTTATTATCTCTTTCAATATTTCTTTGTTAAAAAATCTTTTACAATTTTTTTTTTGTTTTGAAGAATTTCACAAATATTATTATAATGTGTTGATGTTGTGTGCTATTTTTACATAGATGTGCTTCACCCATTATAAAATAGCTTGCGTCTTGATTTTATTACTCAGTTAAGAAAAACTACAAATGGATTAAAAAAGTTGCAATTTAAAAAATCACTGATCTTATGCGTTGTCGCGTCATTTTTTTGGAGGTCAAGCTATTTTATTAGCATAGACTTACTATTTTATTTCACGACTGAACTTTTAATTTTTTCAGAAGAAAGTGGAAAAAGGTTCAAATACCACATTTTTAAAGATTAAGGGTTCGGGGGTTAGTTATATTTAGGGAAGGTGTTAGCACCCTAAATATCCATAGTATTCTGTGGGAACCTCTTGATTTTATTTAATTAATTGTGCTATATAAACTTACTTGTTTAAAAATGGAATTTAAAATGATAAAAGAAAAGAGACCTAATTTATCTACATTTTTTATTGATTTAGAAGGACATGGTCCTTTGCCTACGTACCCATGAGGGATCAAAACCTCGTAGTTCGGGGTAGAAATTAACGTTTGATTGGTTATGTGTTTTTTATTAGTTTTTGAAAAAGGTTTTAAAATAAAAAGCCAAGTGGCAAATGGAATTGGTTTGTGTTTTTTATATTAAAAGAAAGATGACTCAAAATATGATTAAATGGATTGAAATTTGATTAAGAAAGTAAAATAAAAAAAGGAATCACTTGATTGTAAATCAAGGTTTATTATGAAAATATTTTTGTGATTTTTGTTATTTGAATGTTTTTGTTGTTTTTTTAATATTAACTAAAACATAAAATAAAACTAACGTAACAAGAAAATAAAAGCACGAGGAATTTCCGTAGTGACGTTGGATCACCACGAAAACCCTTTTCTAACCTAATATTTTTTGCATTTTTTTTAATATATAAAATAAAATAAAAGAAAGGGACAACCGAAGGAAAAAATTACCGAAGGGACAAGATTCCGAAGGGACAAAATTACCGAAGGGGCAAAATTCCGAAGGGACTTTTCCGAAGGGACAGAAAAAAGAGGGAGGAGAAAAGAATAGCTCGTCAACACAAGCTAAATGAGGGAGAAGAGAGAAAAGTTCTTTGACAACTCAAGAGAACTTTTGGTGTGTGAAATTGTAAGGGGTGATGGCTCTATTTATAGGTGAGGAGGTTGATGAAAATGGAAAAATGGTTTAATGGTTTTTGATGGACAATTATGGTGAATTTTGGAAAAGGAATGTCAAAGTTGACACTTGACTTGAAATATTTTTGGACCTTGGAAATATTTTTTTGTGACCTATTAGACATTGACACTATTATTTTTTGGACAATTAGTAAAAATTAAAATAAAAGCGATTAAAGTAAAAGAAAGAAAAATGACTAATTAAAATTAAAATTAAAATCTAAAATTAAAAATTAAAAATAAAAGAGAATTTATAAATGATGGAATTTTAAAAGATAAAAGTAAATAAATAAAAAAATAAAGATAAAAGAGAAGAGGGTCTGAATCGAAACAAAAAATGAGGTATTTTAAAATATCCCTCTGCCGAATTTTTCACTGAAAAGTCTGAGACTATTCAGGATCAAACAGTGTATGAATGTAAGACCTTAGGTCAAAAATTGGGGTATGACATGCGTATTGGTTTTCACCACTATATTTTGGAAGTATTTGAAATGTATCAAACAATTTTTAAAAAAAATTTAATCACCAGATACTCTCTGGTATGAATCGGGGCGTATCACACACATATCAATGCAAGATACGTATTGGATACAATATTTCAAAGATGCTATAAATCAGAAACATATGTATTGATAGAAGACCACGACTATTTTTTTTTAACATTAATACAATTTAATTTTACAATATATCAATAATTACTTATACATGAATAGATGGGAAGGGGACAACAAACTGCATCCCTACTCCCTGGGCAACAAACTGCGTCCCTACTCCCTATACATTTTTTTGGATGACATAACTAATCCTCGTAAACACAACATTCATAGACATAAGAGTTAATTAATTTTTCACTTGTTGATTGATTTCACACGATATTTGTTCTATAATTTTGTTTATGTAATTTTGTACAAAACACCTATAATTATTCACGGATAAAAGGAATTGTTTGAACACCACCGTGTTAATTATAAGTTCTTTGTTTATTTTATTCTTTATCGAGTCTTGAAGTGAGATATTGAACCGGTAACTTACAAGTGCAAACAAGTAAAAGTAGATTAGCCTAAGATGAGGAAATTTTGTCATTGACCCATGCTAAAACTCGCCGTTAAACATGTTCCAAACGACAAGAAAAACACACAATTGCATGTCAATTCTTAACGTATCATAACAGTTTAGATTTAGATTTTTGTTTGCCACTGTATCATTCTATCTAACAATTATGGCACTATCAAATGAAAAAGAGGTTTGAGAAATAGAGGTTAATTTTAGTGGTGAATCAAAGTTTATGATGGAAACATAAGATATGTTCACATTGTGTAAGTCAATTGTGTCACCTTTTCATGGTACAAAATGATTACCATAATTGAAACTTGAACATGTTAATAGACTATTTTCATTTTACACCCGACCAAATAAAAAAGGATGAATAAATTTGTTACCCTTTATGGCTATAATTACATGGAAATTCATGGACTAAATGACACAACTCATGCAATCATGTAGTCAAACAATTCATATTGCTTACAATAATTCAAAGCCTGTTATTTACATGACCATTTTCGTTCACTACAAGTCTACAACATGAATTAGATTTTGGATCCAAGCCTTTTGTTCGATGTTTTTTTTCTTCTTCTTTTCATACTACTTTTAGAAATTAAAAATTGTTGAAGTTGTATTCGAGTCTTACATTGTCAAAGATTTTGGATTATTAGATGCATATATGTGATTAGACATCATCCTCCCTTGAGCTAGTTATGGACGGCTTTAAAGTATTCTCCAAAATTAAACACCATTCTTTGTGGAGTTGATTCTATTTTGGTATGTCGTTGCCTCAGATGGTGGTGAATGTAATCAAGTTATCGCTATATCCCTTAGTGAAAAAGGGAAGAGCCTACACCTTATAGTGTTGCTTGCGACATTATTCACTTTTAAGAAAAATAGCAAGATGAGGATTTGGGTCATCCGTTGGTACATCAAAAAATTGATTTTGTTGCATCATGGATACCAAATATTGTTTTAATTCAAAATTAATAGCCTCCATCGTAGGACGCATAATAGTTGAATGTGGATCTGTAACGCTGGGTGATGCATATTCTTTTTAAGATCAACTTCAGCCATTTGAAAACTAATGATTGTTTCCTTAAACTTTGATGGATAAATCTCTCGATCTCAGATATTGGATGAACAATGACTACAAGGCTTTGAATTCTTCGCATCCAGGCTAAGAGAACAATAAAATAAAACAAAACAAAAGAAAATGAATGAATTTTTTAGGCTAAACGAGTTAGGGAAAATAAAATACCCTAATTTCCAACAAGTTACACTTGGGTACGCTGACATCGTGGTGTTGGCCTGGACCTTGAAGTGTATTTCTCTTAAAGTCTCAAGTTTGATTACATTTTTGTCAATTTCGATAGACTAGTCCATATAGAGTTTTGCTTTGACTTTAAATGGGGCCCCAAAAGTGGACGGTGAGATTGACCCCTTAGTTTAGTCGGTCTTTGGACTGGATAGTAATTTTTTTATTTAAAAAATGGCGTCAAAAACTTGATATGCTCACAAGTTCACGGTTTTATCATCATAATAAAAAATATCGACCCAAAAAGACTTATGAATGCCAACGTTTATTAATAACCAAGTCTCTGCGTAAGATGAAAAGAGACCGACAAAACAATATAACAACAAGAAAATGACGCCGCATATAGACAGAACAACCAAAAGTAAACCAATTCATCAATACACCAATAAAGAAATCAGGTGGCATTTAGCCTGGGAATGGGCAGTTCTTTCCCACCATGGGAAAGTCCCATTTCCCAAGACAGGTGGAGGTGTACAACCGGTTCAGGAAAAAAAATAAAAAATAAAAAAAGTTTTTTAATCCTTTTTTTATTTTTCCAGTTTAACTCCCTCATTTACTAATGTATACCCCAAATTAAATCCAGAACACAATTTAGTTTTTTTTTTTTTTTTTTGCAGAACACAATCCAGTTAAAACTCGTTTATTTCCACTTTCATTCCAAAAGTTTAAAACTGGACGAATCATAACAATTCCACAAATCTCACCTCTGAATTAAAATCGAAAACCCAACAAAGGCATAAAATCAATTTGGGGATTTTGATAAGAAGGATAAATAGGTTTCATAATAGAATTAACTGAGATTTGATCGAATTTGGTTTTGAAAAATTGGATTCCATAATGTTTTTCAAATCCATGTATATTATTGTCTCTATGTGAATGCATGCGTGAGATTTTTAATTCATGAGGTTGAATCCAGATTTAGAGTTGGGGTTTTCTAGATTCAACGTTGGATCCTTTCTTGGGTTAGTATTTTTTTCTAGATTATTTTATTTTTAGATTTGAATTTTGGGGTTTTGTTTTCAAGGATGTTGATGATGATGGTGATGAATCTGGAGTGTTCATAATATTTCATTCCTTGTTTGATTTTCAGGTTTCAGCAAAAGAGAAATGCATATTATTTGTAGTTGATGCAACAAAAGAGTGTGGTTGATTGATATGTGGCAAAAGAGATATGAATTTAGGGAGAAGGAAAGAAACAAATCTGAAGAAGTTTGTTAAAGATTAAATCTGAAGAGGTTTGATGAAGAAGATGATGATGGATAATAGTTTTTTTTTTTTTTTTAAGAAATGGTGATGAATAAGTTGTAATTGATAAAAAAAAGAACCAATAAATCAAACAAATGCTAAATTATTATTTAATTATTTGGTGGGGTTGGTTTTTTGTTACACAATAACCATCAAAAAGTTACAAACAATTATCAAGTAAAAGATCTCAGCCATCCAAATAAAAAACTATTAAATCTATGACCATGTTTAAACTTTCCTATCATGGGAAAGAACTCCCCTTTCCCATACCAAACCTCATCAAGAAACCAATACTAATCACCAACACTAAAGTCAATACCAAAATCAAAACATAATCTCCACATAACAATAGACACCAAACTTAAGCCAAGTCATCAACCCCCATCGCCAATGGCAACCTAAAAACGAGATCCAAATAACTATCACCTATTACTCTCACCAAAACCCCTCCAAGAAACCAACTAACCTAACAAAACCCCTATTGCATCACCTCACATTATCTTCCATAGTGAGCCCAAATAAACACCTGAAAGACGCTTATTCAAACACTAATTCATATTCCACCACCAAAACAACCCTCAGTCTGCTGAAGAATACCCCAAACACGCCAAGAACTTGATACTGGAAACCGACTCTCGATCTCGAAGCAAGAGTGATTGGCCAACCAGACTCCATAAACAAATCCCTAAGGCACCCCCTCAAAACTCCCAGCCCACTGAAGAATACACCAAACTAATCCAAGAGCTTAAAACTAGACAATAATTCTCGATCTCGAATCAAAAGTGATCAGCCCATAAGAATCCAGATAACAAAACCCTGAGGTCAAGTATATGCTTATACAATACCATATCCCCTCCAAGAAACCAACCAAATAAATTTTTATTGAAATTGCAAGATAAAAGTACAAGACTATACAATGATATACAATAGTCAAGTGATACCAAAAGCAAAGGATGCAAAGCCTATTTCTAACCTAAGGTCTGCTGAATTCATGTATAATCAACAGGTAAAAGATTTAATAGAGGCGATTATTTAAGACCATCCAAGTGTAACGACAAAAACTTGAAGGGAGAGAGTTCACTACAAGAATTTTGGTTTTTACTAGTGGAAATAATCCCCCAATAATGCAAAAAATCCCTCAGTAATACGCATTACTGGCGGATTCGAGTCCCTCAGTAATATGAGCGTCAGTAATGTTACTGGCAGAATTTTCCCTCAGTAATGTAGTGGGTGAACTGACAAAACATTACTGAGGGATTTTTCCTTCAGTAATTACTGGCGGAATAATCGGCCAGTAAGTACTGACAGAAAAATCCCTCAGTAATGTAAATCAAGAAATTCAACCAAAAGTACTGGCCAATAAATCCGCCAGTAATCAAGTGACCAATAAAGCAAACAATTTAAAATCCGCCAGTAATACACTTTCCTTTTTAAAAAAAAATTGGAAAGCACTTCCTTATGTATTATTTATTATTAATGAAATAAAATTAATGAAATAATTTTTTTTTTGTTGGATCAGCAAAAAAAGAATTGCCAAGAAAACATCTCATTCATTCATAGAAGTTAAGTCAATACAAAACATATATGGTACAGGTTCAGGGACATTTTCCCACCACAAATTAGTTCCTACATTTCATGCAAGGCCATGAGCTACTCTATTCTTACTTCTTCTAACAGCCACTACATAACTCACGGAAAAAGGAACACAAGAGACAGAAAAACTCCAATTGATGCCACATTCCTAAACACAAAATCATGAGGCCGAGGTATACACCAGGGTGCCACAAAATGAAGACCACACCCAGCAAGGTACCTAGACAACCAAAGGTACCGCTACCAATAGAATACCCCTGCCTCACAACCTGTTATCTCAGCAAACAAGCAAAGGGACACCACAACCATTACATTAATATTCTTACTTCTAACAGCAGCAAAAAAAACTAACTAACCAGTATACAAAATATGAGAAACCAAGTGCATAAGGCAACCACGTCACAGAGACAATACTCAAAACTAATCATCATAGTATTGGGGCAATTCTGATCTTCCACCCGATGATCTATTTCCTCCTCTTCCCATATTCTGGGCATTTTCTTGTGAAGCATTATCCATATAGTTTTTCAAAAAACTTTCACCTCCTGGTATGTTGAAATCAGCAGCATAAACATGTCTCGTCGATGAAGACATATGGCGATCACCTATAGGAATATGTGGTGTGTTGTTATCAGCAGCATTGAAAAAGGGTCTCGTCGATGAAGACGTCTGGTGATCACCTACATGAATATGAGGAGGCCTGTGATGCTCATCATGATCACTACGCACAGATTGGGGTTGTATGTGAGGGCGTTTGTTTGGCTGCGGCATTATGCACCTGACCGTCGACGTCTGTTGTGACAATAGGAAAAGAAAATGATTATTTTGGAAATAAAAGAATTCCAATGAAATATTGAATTCATATTTATATATATAGAAATCTTAGTACTAGATTGGTAATAAAACAGAAAGAAAGAAAAAAGTAATAAAACTTAAAAAAAAGAAAAAAGAATCAGATATAAGATCATACCCCCAAATCATCATATTGCGGTGTTATCTCGTGATCATATGGATCAAGTTGTGATGTATCCCCACGAGATCGCCGTTGGTT
>Ga0315915_1007420_pt1 | contig 13114 bp, 7 predicted proteins | sample MpolbnodulesMG_FD_207738 | JGI IMG/M metagenome (GOLD analysis project Ga0315915, IMG submission 207738) | Medicago polymorpha root nodule microbial communities from Los Angeles, California, United States - branched nodules | ecosystem: Host-associated > Plants > Roots > Nodule | place: USA... | reverse complement strand
TATATATATATATATTTTATAGATGTAAACTCGTAAAACTCGGTAAACTCGGTCAAGTTTACCTTCCGATTTTACCAAAAAGTGAGTTTACCTTCAAGTTAACACGATTTTGGTACCTAAACACGTAAACTCGGAGTGCTCACACTCAAACACTCGATTTGCGGAACATTGGATGCAATAATGAATTACATGTGAAAATGATAAAGTTCAGTTATGAGAATGTTTAATACAAAATAAACTTGCATTTCATGTGTTCACATCCATCACTTCTCTTGACATAGATAGAGCAATTTAGATATCTCGGCCACTTCTTTCTTTTAGCCAACTCCAAAAATTTATCGTCAAAGTATTGTTCATTTTTACCACATTTCAAAATTTGAAATTCTTGACAATTCAACTCTGCATGCCATGGAGTGTTAGGAACAATTCTTAAATGGACAAACTGCATGTGTCAATGCTACTCACAAATGATGCTAAAATAACAACATATTGATTTAAATGAGTTGAGAATTCAACATATTTATGTTATTTTAAATAAAGGGTAAAATTGGAATAAAAAAATTATAACTCATTCCGTTCCGTCAAATTTTCAAACAATGGAGTGGAAAATTAGTACCATTCCATCATAAAGTATCCAAATAATAGAATAAAATCTTTATTCCGTTCCATTCCTTCCGTTCCATTCCGTTAATTTTAGGTTATCCAAACAGAGTCTGAGTGTAGCTTTTGCAAAATTATGTGGCACATATGATAAATTCAGGAAGATACAATTAGTCTTTCATCTAAGGCTAATATTACTTATGCCTAAAAAAAAAGGTTTTTCCCATTTTTATTAGGCTCTTGGCTACTGAGTCACAAACTTAACGTTATCTTATCTCACGTACATACAAAAGAGGGGGCACTTCTTTTCCCCCATATGTTTGTCAAAAAACACTTATTCTAGTGTGTATAAAAAAAACTTATTCTAGTTTCTTTTGACAAAATTACCATCTTCTCTTAAAATATACTTCATGACAACTTCTCTGAATGGCTCAGAAAGTATACTGCAGGAGGCCTATGAAATTATATTTCTGCAGGTACATTAACATTGTCTTACTCTTGTATATATTAATCAAGGAAGGGTGCTGATAAGACCCCACACTCAAACTTCCATAGGCAACCTCTACTAAAGACAAGTTACACCTATTTTTTATTTATAACGCAACCCATGTTTTCCTATACCTTCCATATATCTATAACATATCCTTCCCTCAAAAAATCTATAACATATCCTGAATGTCCCATGCAATTAATTCGTCCATTGAATCTCAAAAGTCAATTTCTCATTAACAATTGTACTTATATGAATTGAATGATTAAGGTTTTTCTATATACCTGAATAGGTCATACCTTGAGAATGATTCTAAGGATGTTATTTATAGCTTTCTTTGGCCTTCTTTTTCGTAACAACCTTTGCATGTTTATTTGATTAGTTACCTATAGTAAGGGGCACATATGGCTTATCTCTATCTGAATATTCAGTCAAAAGGCTCTGATTTGGTTGTTTTGGGAGGCAAGGGCGAAAGGGTGGTCTCGTGGGTAGAGATGGGAATAGGCCAGGCCAGGCTTTGATAGGCCTGAGCCTGGCCTACGAAATTTTTAGCAAGCTTAAGTCTGGCCTATGGCCTTTCATAAGCCTATTTTTTTGGCATGGCCTAGCCTATTTAAAAGCCTGGCCTGGCCTAGAAGCTTATGTACAGGTCTACTTCATATTAAAGTCATAAAATATTCAATTTTCTCTACTTCTAAATAGGCCAAATTAGCCTCAAAGCTTATTTCACTGTAAGACTTGTCTATTGCTATAAGGCTTTAAAAGCCTATTTCACTATAAGGCCTCAAAGCCTATTTAAAAAGTCTATTAATTGTGTTTTTTTCTTGATTTTTATGTTTAATATAAATTATATTTTAATATAAATAAAAAATAAATTTTAATAATATGCATGAATAGGTCGGCCTATCAGGCTTCGTAGGCTTTTTTGATAGCCTAAGCCTGGCCTATTTACTTAAATAGGCTTTTTCAAAAGCCTAAGCCTGACCTTTTTCATAAACAGGTCAGGCCAGGCCAGACTTAAACAGGCCAGGCCGTAGGCCCCTGTAGGCCGGCCTGGCCTATTCCCAACCCTACTTGTGGGTTCAGGCAACGTTTGTTTGTGGCTTTTTGGTCCTATTCCAATTATGACGGTCCATAGCTCCCCAAGCACGGGTCTTAGTTAAGAGCGAAATGGTTTGACTAAGACATGGTGAGCTCCAAAAAGGGGTCTGAATGATATGTGACGAGCTCGTAAAAGTGGCGTGGTATTTCTAAGTTTAATCTGGCGGTTCAGAATCGACGACTATTCTTTTCTGTTGTCTTGTCATTTTTTCTCGATGAGCGCTTTCTCTCCAACACGTGTCCCAATCATACTTCTACAGCCATAAATGGAATGTCAACAAATATAACAAATTCCACTACAACATTCCAACAATCCTCTGACTTATAGCCAACAATGTTTTTTTGAAGAAGCCAAACTAGTTCATCAAAATTGATGAATCGAAACTGAGACCTTGAGATGAGCTTATAGCCAACAAAATTAATTGCAACCAGATCATCTTTTGCTTAACAATCTATCTAATATACTCACGAAGTGTTCCTTTCTTACCCATTTTAGTAACATACATTTGTAAGATCTGAGGAAATATTTTCTTAGAGGATTTGTGTCATGTTTACTTAGGTGGCAACTATATACTAGTATTGCACAATAATAGTTACATTTGGCCTTGTGTTCACCCTATGTCACTACCAATGTTTTTTTGATTCAGCAAGTAGTATATTGAAACTAAAAAAGAGCACCAGAGATGCTCAAAGTTAAAGTGTCCTTACACCATCTTTCACCAATGAAGTAAATACCCTAATATTCGGCCATTTAAACCCAAAGAAACGCACATAGAGGAATAAAGTTTCTGATTTCTGAAGGAAATACTGCCAAATATAATAGGAGTACACAATGAACGATCACTTTTACATCTTGATCTATCTAAACACTTGATCAATTGCTAGCAACACTATCATCATCCACAAATTATGGTATACTTTAATTTAGAGGGGAAGCAAAAATAAGAATTGAATCTACAGCACAAGTACAAATGAAATTGTGAAGAACAGTTCTCAATTAGTAACTTCTTGAGCTACAAGAACAGTTCTCAATTTTCAATTTTTTTTTATGTTTTGCTTTCATGCATCAGCATGGATACAATGGAAAAATTATCTTGCAAATTTTGAGGTGCTTGATCAAAGGAAAACTCTCATGTCTAGTGCAATATGGTATTAGAAGGATAAGAAAATTGCAGTTGATTTGTAAGTTTATATCACTTGCCATGGACAATTTAAAGCAACAAAATAATCAAAAGGCATGCCATCCCGTTTAAGGAAACAGTATAAAAAGATAGAACAAAATAAATTAACTATAAATGAAAATTGTTTAAAACGGATTATTTTTTATTTATCTACCAAAAGTTAATTGAATATTGAATCCATGTATAGATTGAGCAGAAGTAATCTAATCAGACTGAAATTTATCCTTATAATTCAGATTCAAATCCAATATTCCAAAATCCTTCTGGAGTCAAAGGAGGAACATACTTATAACGATGCCTAGAAACACCATCATGATGCTCACAACGACTATTTTGCTTATTGCTATCAGGGTCCTTACCATCAGCATTAGGAAGAACAGCTTCATAGAACTTCCTACATTGTTTGCAGTCGACTCCTTTTAAATTTTCGCGCTCAGCCTTCTTTCTCACTGGCTCAATGTACTTGAAACTCTTTTTATTGGCCACTGTAATGGAAGATTGCTTCTTCGGGGGACTGCTTCTGGCGTTCAAATCCTGTGTTTCGTCATCTGAGCTGTCCATGCTAATGTCTTTCTGAATTGGTTGTGCGAGATCTTCCTTATTCAAATCCTTATTTAAATTCTCTCTAATATTTTCAAGAGGAGTATCAAGAAAGTCATCATGAAGGTCATTGCCTGCTCGACTTTGATGAGATCGGGTTTGCCTCCAGGAAGGTGCAGGCCGCTTTGTACCAGACACAGAAGCTAATTTTGTACTGGGTGGACATTTTTGGACACCATGGAAACCTGAAGAAGAATGAGGGCACAAATTGGCTCCTCTGTCATCCTCCAATGCCTTTTCCTTCACTTCATTTATGTCACACACAGCAACAAAAACTTCAGGAGTTCTTTTCTCAAGGCCTGAAAACATAGAAAGAAGATGACGGGCGAGCAATTAACCTATGCTGTACACTTCACTGTTTCAACATAGCATTTTGCCAACAAAATCTATGCATGTTAATGCAACTTGATGCATATGGATCAAAATAAAGGCCACTTCACAATCTATATTACAAGGATGAAATGAAGTAACGTGGCATGTACTGAATAACAGTAATAATAGGTTCTAATATTCCAATTATTTAAAAGGATTTAAAGGATACACACTGTCAATGTAAAATAGTTTTACACTAACATCAATAAAAACTAACTATTTTGCCACATCACCCCACTTTACTCCATTTCAGTGTAAATTTGGTGGTATGACATGGAAAAATGGTGGTCTCACATTGATGTCAGTGTAAATTTGTTTTATACTAACAGAGTATGCCCATTAAACTCTATTTAAAATAGAGAATAACAGTGTAAACCAAAGATAGATGGCCAATTATGGTGGCAAGCCAAAAGCCCGCCATATAAACATGGCGTTGCAGCCTATGACTGCTTCCAGAGAATCTGCCAATGCGAAAGCGTCATAGCGCAACTATGACGCTTGAGAAGAATGAAGTAAACTGATATGGGTATTGCGATCAACAGTCCAAGGAAGCCCAACTAAGGACACCACAACACAAACACTCAAAGGCACACCTTGAATAGCAGATTTCAATTGATTCCATTCTACTCACATTTCTAGTAATGCCTTAAAGATTCCCTAGAGTCTGTTAGAAACTTCCATTGTTGAATGTTAGACCCTTTCCCTTACTGTTAGTTTGTTGTAACATCCTCCACACACCTGGCACCTGATGCGAGTAATCAGGAACCAACCCACCTATATATTTTGAGTATTGATAAATGAATAAGGTAGGCTAAGACCAATTCCTTAGCTCAAAATCCCATTTTTCCTAACAAATGACCCCTAATTCCTTAGGTGATCAATTATCAGTCAAAGCTTTAATGATTGGCAATTTAGTATAAACACGTGATAAATTTCTGTAGTAAATAAATATCATGAACAATGATTCTATTTCTGGTTATTACTACCTATTTTTCAATATTGAAGTAAACCTAAATGAATGAAGAGAATAATTTCAGTAATTTTCATTATCCTTTTATCCCTCTCCTACTTTGAATCCCATTAACTGCTTGAAAGGGTTCACGGTAAGATTACTACCCTATCATAAACCTAACAGAATGCAATCCATTCTATACAATTCTCTCTTTTTCAATCCCTCTAATTTGAGATACAGGATGCAAATTTTTTCTCCATTACATCATAAAAGTATCAAAACAACATAAAAAGTAGCTAAAAGCCCTATTTGGATAAAGAACTTATTTTGCAGCTTATAGCATAAGCGATTATGCATAAGCTATTTCTATGATAAAAGAAAAAATGAATTCAACTTTTTGTGTATAAGCTATAAGTTATTTTCATAAATCATCCTGCTGGGCTTATGAAAATAGGCTGAAAACAGTTTATGAAAATCTCATAAGCTGTTTTCGTAAGTTACTCCCGAACAGCCTCTCACAAGTGCTTATGGTATTAGATGAGCTAAAATACGTCAATCCAAACAGACCCTAACTCTATTCCATTTCATTCCAATTATTGTTACATATCTAATCACAATCTAAAACCATGCACATAATATAGCAATATGGATTACAAAAACAATTCAATTTACCTCCAAAATCTTCATCTGGGATTTCAATCTTCACTTTAGCATTTACACAAACATCCATATCGGTATCACGGTCTTCAAACGCAACACCTGCAATAAAAAAACAGTTTCACAACACATAATTAACACAAAAACACATCAAAAACTCTCTTTAATCCACATTTACAACATTAATCCATCTTATACCTTGTTCAACAATTGGACTCTGATTCTTCCCCAAATCACTCTCACTCTCCCTAATCATATTCTCCTCATTAAGACCAACCTTTTTCCTCAAATAAACATGTTGAGATTTAAGTCTCTTATACGCTTCATTCAACCGATTCCTCTTCAATTTCTCATCCTTAACCTCACACTTCAACAATTCAACTTCTTCAACCAATTTCTTACACAAACCCTCATTTTCATCACATTTCAATTCCAAAACCTCAACATCCTTCACCTTCAACCTTAATCTCTCATCCAAATCAACGATTTTCCCTAACAACTGCGCGTTTTCGCTCTCACAACTCTCCAATTTCGCAACCGCGGTTTTCCGCTTCTCCTCGCACGATTTCAGTAAAGAATCTTTCGTACGAATTAGATCAAGGAGATTCTTCTGCAGCGTCATGCCTTCGTCGAGTTCGTGTTCGAGTTCGGTGATACGGCGACGTTTTGCGTCGGAGTTTTTGGAAGTGGATTGGAAATTAGGGTAGAGTTGGGAGCAGAAAACGTATTCGATTTGGGAGATTTTGTCTTTGGCTTCTTGAATTGATGCGACGAGGAGTGTGCTGAGACCGGAGACGAGTTTTTCGTCGGTGACTGGAGATGAGTTTTTCGGCGTCGATGATGGAGGTGGTGGTGAGCGCGTCTGAGGTACTCGCTCTGTTATTGCGTTGGTTTCGTCCATGATGATAGTGCTGTTGAGTTTTGAATTGCGAGAAAGGGTGAAGGAAAGTTTTGGCTTTTGGGGATGAGGGGTGTAATTGAAACTCTCGCGCGCGATTCTTAATTTGTTTACAAAACAGAGGAAGTGACTCTACATAGTAAACAAAAATTACTAAGATTATGTTTTTATTGAATCAAATATGAATTGGACCGCATCACAGTAGCAATTATAGTTTTTAAGTGAAATAAAACATCACCCAAAAAAAAAAATATATTTATCTATAACTTTGTAGGAACAGACAACACATAAGCTTCTTTGAAAGAATACATATCATCAGGGCTAAGATCTTAAATTCAAGTATCTTCCACACTCTTTTGCAAAGAAATGTTAGACAGTAAAACGTTACACTCATTAACCTCACACACAAACAAATTTCTCCTCCAACTCCAACAACCTCCCTCGACACCTTTTCCTGACACCATATCCCTCACAAAATTTCTCCATCGTTAAATTAATCATTCTACTAAAACGCTCATCAACCATCTCCCAACCCAACCACGGCTCGTGCAAAAACAACATCTTGTTGTCATTCCCTATTTTCTTCGAAACATTATCGACAAACCATCTCCCTCCACTCACCTCAACATCTCTCTCAATACTAAAAATATCATTTCACCACATTGAATCTATGCTTCTCCAACCAGCCACTTCGCCATTTTAGAACCCATATTTATGATCCATAACTTGACTTCAAAGTCTATTCTTCTTACTCTTTAATCTCCAACACCACTTCTCTAAAAGGGCTAAATTAAAAACTTCAAATTTGAGGGGTGAAAACATAGTTGTAAAAAAAATATTTAAAATATTATAAAATTCCATTGCCAATTTTTTGGTGTGAATAAGACTGAAATGAGAGTAAAACTCTCATTGAAAAGAATTAAAAGGAAAAGATCTCTTTCCATCCTATTCAGATGTTCCATAGATAAAAGATACTTGTGTAAAATATTATTATAGATAGTAAAAGACATTAAATTAATGTTGTTGGTTTTAGGGTGTTCTCTATAGAGCTGTTAATTTTGATCCAACTCGAAGGCTTGATCTAATGCACCGGTGTTTAAGTTGAACTGAACTTTCTCCTCCTTTTTATGTTCTCAAAAGTCCTATAATATTTTTTGGTCAAATTTACTATTTCCAAATCCTACAATTTGGACCAAATTTGTCCAAATTATACAATCTGTGTGCATCCAATATATGCATGAGTATGAGTTTTGAAACCTTTCCATTTTCTTCAACTCTTTTATTCTAAGCCTCTCAATGAAAACTTCATTACAAAATTTGTGTTTCAACTCACAATCTTATCATATGTGGATTCTATTCACATTCACACAGTTTCCGACCAAAAGCAAATATAATGTGACTCTAAACCCTTCCTCATTACTTTTCTTTGCACTTTTGTGACTACTTTCACGAAGTACACTTTTGTACTAGTATCACCTAGATTGTAATGTGTACAATGCTCAGATTCCCAATTTTGAAGAAATTTATAAAATTGAGCAGTGTTTACATAAAAATTGTGAAAAGTGTTTGAATATGTGAATATCAATTGGTGGTGGTGGTTCTATCATGGTTTTTTTTTTTGACGGAAGAAGGAAGGAGAAGATGAGAAGGAAAAAAATCAGATGTGGGTGGTTCACTGTAGTATACTATGGACCTGCAATCAAACGGTTATAATCATATTAAAAATATTAGACATCAAAAAACTAACGGAAATGACCAAAATAATAAACGGCACATGACATAAGGGACCAGTTTGAAACACTTTATAGTTAAGGGACCAAAGTAAAAACCAAAAATAAGTTAAGGGACTAAATAATGTATTAAGCCATAATTTTTTTTGAGCAGTTAGAAACATTGATTGTCACAGAACACAAGTAAAGCAGTTAAAATCATGGAGATGAAAAAATTATTTTCAGCTTCATTCCCGACTTCACAAGAAAATATATGTAAAAAATTCAATAAAAGGACAATGCAGGGTTGGAATGGATGGTGCATAGTATCTATGACCATTTGAATCAATGGTTATACCCAAAAGTATGCTGCTAGAGGCAATCTTGTTTGTGTTCAGGATGAGGACCGGGTATTTAAGAAATATGTAAGATAATAGTCAACTAACAAGATTTCCACCTATACTATATGATTCTGGCAAGGTCTAATCATCGGACTTGAAAGCTAAGGTTCAATGAGGCTCCAAATACAGTTGTCGATCACCTATATTGGCAAAGAACTGAAAAACATTAAATATGGCCTCGGAGTGAATGAATATGATCCCTCCAAAAAATCAAAGAGCCATCTTGGCCTCGCGCCACAATGGTCTAACCGGTAAAACACCTACACTCATGCGGCCTCAAGGAAATATGCAAAATCAGGTATATATTCTCATTCTGAGAAAAGCCTAAAAACACCTTGAAACTTCGTTGACTTGAACGTTAGAGTGTCTTTGCTAGTACACCACCTCGCATTGGCGAAGGATAACCGTCTACTGCCGCATCAGCTCCGTAGCATCCCCCCTTCCGCCTCTGCAAATGATTGTATCCTATTCAGATTGTAAAATAAGTTTCATCATCTAGAATGTTTGTTTAGACAACCATTTCTAATGTACATGCAGATCTTGGTAGTCTCATAACTTCATAAGCTAAAGTGGTTTATACAACCATTTCTAATGCTCATGGATAACAATATAGATAAAAAATTATGAACCTTGCACAGTTACTGATTTAATATGCAAAGAAAATCTTCTAGACAATGAAATCGAGTTCAATCCAATTGTCCACCACTAAAGGAAGCAAAATCAGCTCAACAATCTAATGATTAACAACTGCATAAAATGTAGAAGAAAAACACACCTTGATTATTAATATGTGCAGCTGAATGTGATATTCAATGTTAACCAAAGATGAATCACCACTAAATTGAATTAAAAAAAATGTTTACAGAGTGCACACTGAATATATAATCAGATGCTGAAAGAGAATCATAACAAACTACCCTTACAAGTTACAAGCAAGGAATTACAAACTAACAGGGAACCCAAACAAAAGATTAACAAACTATTTCTCTTCCTTCAAAAAAATAAAGATTAACAAACTTAAAAAAGATTACACATAATAAATTTACTCAAAGGTATATCGTCACCAGGGCCGGCTCATAGCCTGTGCAAGCTGGGCTACAGCACAGAGTCTCAAAATTTTGAGGGCTTTAGTGTTTAAGGGCTCAAATTCCTACATGCACCAATTTTTAAAGGTTTAAATCCGGCATATACCAATTCCGGCGTCCAAAATTTTGAGGATCTACAATTACAACTAGGCCTTCAAAATATTTAAGACAACTTGATGATCACCTGCAACTTCTTGCTCCAGCCCCTGCTCTGAAAAATATCCTTTGCTTTTCTTAATGATTACAGAAAATAATTATTTCTAGTTTGCCACTCTTGATTAGTCTTTTATTTTAATTGTATCATACATGAGAAATAATTCCAATAGGTTTCTGAACTAGTAAGTTACAACTTGCAAATTATCATGATATTTAACATAAGAGAGCAGCCTAATAAAGTGACTTCCAAGTCACACTTTTATGAGGAAAACCTCCAAAAGTTTGCAACATGTGAACTTTATAAAACCCATTCTCCACCAACAGGTCTTGGTATAGAAACATTTTAAAATTAATCCCTTAGTTATTTTCCTTATCAATAATTAATGGCACTACAATTAGCTATCTCAATCTTAACCCTCTTCTTAGTCTTGCTCGCACTAGCAAATGGATCCCTGCATATATTTTCACACCACACAATTAAATAATTAGTAGATGATTTACAAAATGCAATGAAGAAGCTTGTGCAAAGGTGAGTAGAAGCTTTTTTTTTTGGTGGGTCAATTCCACCGCCCACTAGCGGAAGACTTGATTGAAGTCAGAGCAAAACCTTGTATGAACTGACCCAAAGGTGAGTACTAGCTAGTTTCACAATCCAAGAAGTCAAAAGATATCCATACGAGAAAATAGTAAACAACACGATCGAATTAAAAATGGTCCTCTCCTTGATAGTGAGACAAAAGATTAAATGAGTTATTCATCCAGCCAACCCTTAATTCAAGGACAACTAAAGTTAAAAAAATTATGGTTAGAGAAAAGCATACCATTTATCCACTTCAAGATGCAAGCTGGCTACCTGGAAACATGTTAAAATTCGAAGTTAACAATCACACAAGTCAACACTCAACAATCACATACAAAATAAATTATCCATTTTCTATATATTCGTGATTTAAATTCAAGTGTTGGCTAACTAACAAATATGCAATTCAATTTCTTAAAAGTGATCAAAACAAAATAAATCTAACGAGTTAGCCCAGATACCATTGATTTTCATAACTAGACTATTGGCATGGTTAGAAATTACCTGTCTGTCATACCCTAGCAGCACAAATCCAAAACAACAAAATCCAACTTGTCACTTAACCTATGTTCATGTATGTCCCTTGACAATTGCTATTTTCAAACCCTATCAGTCAGTTCATATTTATGTGGAGATCAATGTGTTATAACAGACTACACTCCACATTCGATAGTAGACACCACATAGTTATAGGTCCTATTCTCGTAGCGGACCTTCATTGAAACGTCCATTCCATTTCAAACACTGTTTCCTTGAAACTTGGCAGCGATTGGAATAGGACCTATAACTAATTGATGTCTTCTGAATGTGGAGCATAGTCTGTTTTGGCACATTGATCTCCAGAGAAAGAAGAATGCCTCATTGACTTTGGTGTCAAAGGAACCTTACTTTTACATATAGGATTTTTTTCTAGACTAATTGTGTTAAGCAAGTTGCTGGCTGAGAACTTGTAATCCAACTATTTCTTCGTCCCATTTGAGATTTATTTATATAATATTCGCAACTTGTGTGTATGTAGATGAATGTATCAAAGAGAAAGACCAATAAGCAAGACCGCAAGCAGGGCCGGCCCTAGGCATAGGTCGGGGGTGCGACGGTCTAGGGCCCATGCCGGTAGGGTGCCCACAAAAAAATTTAAGATGGGGAGTGTATGTAGAAATATTTGATTTTTGTGGGGTGTATATAGTAAAGTTCACTGAAAGGTCCAAACATTTTTATAATGAAAGGCTGGGCTGAAGCTTGTTAAAGTTTTTGGCCCTTTTCTCGTAATTTATTATATATACCCCCGTTTATTCAAAGATTTCTATGTACACCCTCCATATTTTTTTTCTTCTTAATAATGTGCCACAAAATTATTCTCGAAGAAATTGGTTATATTTTTTGGGGCCCTTTGTACATAATAATGTGTCTCACTAATATTAAAAATATTGGTGATATTTATTATCAAAGAAATTGGGACAATTTTATAACTAAACAAATTAAATTTTAGTTGAAAATTGGCCTACTAGAGAAATTAATCTTGATGTTGTTTTTCAAAGGTTCCAAAAAATTAAATTATATCATTATAGTAATGTCAACTTTCCTGAATTGATTAAAAGGTTTGCAAAATTGAATTTAATAATGCAAAATCATGTGAGACACGTTCATGATAATGAAACCGATGTGAGACGCATTTAGGATTATGTGGCCCACTCATCTTTTTTTTTTTAGTAAAATGCAAAAAAAAAAATGAAGACATACAATCACAACAATGAGCTAAAGGGGCCCTTTTCCATATTATGTGTAAGGCCTGTAAAACTCTAGAAACGGCCCTGACCGCAAGCGATAGTACTTGGGTGATATTGTGGTCGGTGACATTGGCCAATCACAATGTCACAAGTGTTGAGAAACATGGCATCCATGAAAATAGAGAGATAAAGCTTAGAAAATTATGAAGGTGAGAAAAACCACAAGAAGGGGGGTTGAATTGTGTTTTCAAAAACTTTTCTTCCTTACGTTCTGAAGAACTGTTCCCAGGTTCAGAGTCTGAAATAGTTCAGAGTCTGAGTGAGTTCAGAGTCTTAGTGCAGCGGATAAATGTAAGAGAACAGAGAAAGAAAGAACACAAGCAATTATACAGGTTCCTTCCACAAACCGGAAGTAGTCTTGTCCCCCTTGCACTTCCAAGGAGAGTTCCACTAAAATGTAATGTCAGATTACAAGTTTCTCAATCACACAAGAAAGAGACTTCTCAATGCTCAAGGACAACTCCAAGAGACTTCTATGCTCAATCACACCTGAATGAGACTTCCTTTGCTCAATCACTACTGAAAGAGACTTCTCTTAACAATTA
>Ga0315915_1007419_pt1 | contig 13115 bp, 9 predicted proteins | sample MpolbnodulesMG_FD_207738 | JGI IMG/M metagenome (GOLD analysis project Ga0315915, IMG submission 207738) | Medicago polymorpha root nodule microbial communities from Los Angeles, California, United States - branched nodules | ecosystem: Host-associated > Plants > Roots > Nodule | place: USA... | reverse complement strand
GGTCAAATCTCAATAACAAATAAATCCAACAAAAACATAAAGACCGACGTCCTAATCAGAGCCTAATCTAAGACTCCAAGAAACGATAACGGAGATTAGCTCCCGCTATCCAAGCACTCACCAAAAGCAAACTACTCCTGCACTCCGTCTACCTATTCATACAAACAGGTAGGCGGTCAAAACCATTGGGGGTTAGTTTCACATCAATCATAATCAACATAAACAATTGGACATAAATGAATCAAATTAAGTCTCAATTAATTATCAGGGGCAATTAACTTTCATATGCATATACACACAACAATTACAATGTCACGAGTATATATTCATCAAACACACTTACCAACAACAACCATCATCCACATACATCACTTAAGACTCATGTCAATATGATATGCGCCTATATACGATATCACCGACAACTAGATGCCAACATAACATCTTATGTAAGAATACACCTCCTCTTACGATTCAACTATGTAAAAGTACACATCCTTTTACATTTCTCATATGACTCAATATGATTTATGATGCATGAACATGAAGCAAATACCCAATAATGCAAAACCTTCAACATATACATCCACCAACAACAATGTAAAAGTACACCTCCATTTACATTGACTAGTTCATCAACAATTGCATTATCAAGTATTTACGTCCACATAATCAACAATTCACAATTCAAATAAGAGTCCTCACCATATTATCAACAAACATCAACATCAATTGTCATATATACATTAATCAACATCAACTACATAATATGGCTCAACAACTTCATACACTTTCTCACAATTCAAGTAAAGGAGAAAATACAACACTTTATGATAAACATCATATTCAACGCCTAACAATCATTCACATATCTTCATTTAATCATATAAAGTTATCCTCGAAAGATTTATAGGTAATCGGCTTTAAAGAACCATTTTCGACAAAGTCCGTATCAAGTTACAAAAACGACCAACATTGACATTTTTCAAAGCAAAGTAACTTGTTCAAGTTTGAAAGCTTACCATTCGATCTTAATCAATCATGTAATCATGAGTTTAGGCCACTTACGAACTATCAAGCATTGGTTCAAAGATTAGTCTAAGTTCGTATGAGAAACCCCAAGTTTATATATTCCACATTTCCACCCGAAAATTAAGTTTGACATGATTAAGGCAATGTACCAACTTTACAAGCCTTGTCTAAGCCCATATGAATTGTAGACCAAGCTTGTAATCCTTTTAGTTCATAAATTTTCATTTTCCGACAATTTCCGAAAAACCGAAAACGACACATTTACACATTTCAAACCATTTAGAAATTCACAAGTTTGGATAAGTAAAACATGTTCCAGTAGTTAAAGGAGTATAAACAGTGATTAAACAAGTTGAAAGAAGCATTATACAACACTCAGATTGGTCCCCAAACGCCTGGAACAAAAATCAAAAAAAGCTGAAATTGGGCTCGTTCGCTTACCGTTCGCTCAAGTGACCAAGTTCCAGAAGGTTACCGTAGCTGTTCGCTTACCGTTCGCTTACAGTTCTGCAGAAAAACTTTCGGGTTCCAACCCTTTTTCACCCAAAAACCCAAATTTTGATCTCCCAATACCCAAATTCGTTTCCAAAGGTTGTTTACAGGTTCATATACTCAAAAGGGCTTTCAAAAACACATCAAACATGAAATCAGATACCATTTCAACACAATTCACCAAATCAACCCATTTCCACAAAACTATCAACAACAACTTAAATCCATCACAAACCCATGATTATGAACACCCAAGTTATGAATCATCAACAACAATATCTCATAACAACAACAACATCAATTAATCATGAATTCCACCACAAAACAACAACAACATAGCACAATTCAACAATTAGAGCATAATTCACAACATTTCCATTTTCACATATTATGAACATGCAATTTCATCATCAACAATTCAATTATGAACAATTTCATATCCTCAATATGAAATCCAAAATAGTAAACATGAATCCGGATTTTAAAATCCGGAATGCACAAGGGCATTTTTGGAAATTTTACACGGCGCGGGAGAAGGCCATAGGTTGGGAAAAATAATTCTCTCATGATTAAAACCTAAGAAGTGGAATGACTATATTTCCATTAAGTATAGAAGATCGATGACTCACTATTTTGTTATGAGTATCATCGGAATGATCTAGAATAAGTTTGGCTATATAAGATCTTGTAGTTTCCCTATTATTACAATCAATGAAATTATTCATATCTCTTGTTTATCTCTCTATTCCTAGGAGGTCCTCTTTGTCCTTTAATTCAGAGGATCATATCTATGATTTGGTGCTTTCACCGTGAGAGTTCCCACAATTAGCGTGAGTGCTTCCGTGATGAATTAACGTTTAAATTATTACTGAGGTCCCCACAGTTATTGTAAAACAAAATGTCAAATAGGGTAATTAATAAAAATCTCAATTTTATTTCATCAAACAGAAAATTCTTAGCTTTATTTGTACGAAAAAACTCAGCTTTATGTCATTTAGACTTTGAAAGTCATTTTGCATTTTTTTCTTTCTTTCTGAATGTGTTTCTAAAACTCTAACTAAACATGCATAAAAATAGTAGGACCAATATAAATTTCAATTATTAGAAAAATGTCAATTCTATGGTGCATAAGTGAGAGGTAAATCTTACATGATGCCCATGTTAGTTTTCATAGTTTAATTAATAAATTTCATCATTCGATCAAATAAGATATGATGAGATTTATTAATCTAATGTTAACAAGCACATTTGTGCATGGTGTAAGATCATTTTATTTGTGCACTTTAGATAAAATCTTAAAACATTTAGGTTGGTTTGTTTGTTGCAAAAGAAATTCCGTAATTGCTAACCAAGTAATTGAACTCAAGTGCATAATGAGTTCCCCTAAAACAAATTGTTTGGGTGAACTTGAGTTCGATTCTTGGTAGAAATAATTTTACCATACTTTACTTACTTACTTGTCGGCCGAACTTCGGATTAAAAGGGCCCCTTCTCCTATGAGCTAGAGGGTTAACACCAATTTATTTTTTTCTCAAGTAATAGATATTAGGAAAAAGATAAATGATACTCCCTCCGTCTCATAATAACTAAGTCATTTGCAAAAAAATGTTGTCCTAAAAAAATTGATCCATTTCACTTTTCAATACATATACATCATTAATGACTTTTTTTTTCAAATATAACCTTAATTAATACTACTTTCATCACTCTTAATTCAATATATTTCACTTTGCATTTATGATAGTGGAAAATACACCAATACTTAACAAAAATACTTAAAACCATTTTTTCTCTCCTTCATTTATATATTTTTCTTAATACGTGTGAAATAAGCAAATAAATCAGTTTTCTTTTTCTTGATCAAGCAAATGGCTCAGTGAGGGAGTATCTGAACATCTATTTTGTGATAAATTTTGTGACGATTTTCTCTCTCATACTCACATTATTTTTTACTTTATCTCTCTATTATTTTGGTTGTCGTGCAATATCTACTTTTTCTTTGTAAATTATGGTTGTCTCATAAATTGTCAACCAAATGGTTGTTGAGATAAAACTCCTCAACTAAATATTCATGGCCAAGACTTGTAGTAGCCTTAGATGAATTCTTGGGGGTAAAAAGGGGAAAACGCCACCTAAAAACACTACATCTCAGTCTGACTCCCTCACTTTCACTCTCACTCTCACTCACACTCACACTCACAAGACAAACACCTACACTGCATATTTTCTCTGCAAAACTCAGAAAGAGAGAGACACACTACACACTCAGTTTGAACTAGATAGAAGGAGAAGAAGATTTTGTGCAAAGCGACTTGACCATTGTTCTTGTTTTTGAAATCAAGATCATTGTCATCATCTCCCTTAAGTTTGGTGAGTTTCTCATATATATTTCTACTTTTGAAGTTGGAGAAAACATCTAAAATCAAGGTCGTATATGTGCTTGCATGTCCCTTTTTATAGTTGATATGCATGTGTACTCGAATGATTATGCATTTAAGCTCAATATGGTGTTTTATTGATTTCAAGTGTTGCACTTTCTACTCTAGATTGAATGCATGTAAAATAAAATCCCTTGTATTATATTAAACTTAGTTCTTTATAAATTGGGATACTAGGCTAGAAATAAGATTTTTATGCATGTTTCATCAAACATTTTACTAGTTCATGAGAAAGGAAGATGAGTAGTACATGGTGAGAATATTGTGAGGTATATATGTTATTGAGGAAAAAGATTTCTTTGTAGTCTATTAAATTGAGGTTTCAGGTGTTTTTAAATGAGGTGTTGGAGTGAGTAGAGAAAATGGACTGCTGTGAGTAAAGAACCATGTATCCAAATAATATATGGGCCATCTTCAAAACTTTTCGTCGGTCGGCTTACCTGTTTGTGAAATTTGTTTAACTAATAGTCTTGATAGTTGAGGTTCATTGCTGGTAGTATTGTGGTTTAACTGTTATAATAAACATCTCAATGCAAGAAACATTCATTTAGTAAATGTGTATTCCTCGGAAAAGTCATAGAATGCGGTATGAGCCAAACAAGCCGCGATTTCTCTTGTGGTTATTGATGTCTAACTAAGCCATACCATGGAAGAGCTTCCTTTCCTTTCTTTGTCCAGATTCATAAATCTAGCATCCTTTTAGTTCTGGACAATATTTAATACGTTTGATTATAAATATCCTAAACAACATTCTTAATATGATTTATTGCTTAAATGTTGAGCTACTACTTGTTTTGGACCATATTTAATAAACTTCATCTATGATTAAGTTGGTGGTGGTAGTAAGTAATAGTGGTGATGGCTGATAACAAAGTCCTGTGGCAGTATTTGGGTAGTTTCTTTTAATATTCCTTCATTGATTTTATTTCTTTTGCTTTCTACATTTAACTTGGCTTTCCATTTGTTTTATTATGAAGAGTCTCCATGATGTCTGTGAAAGATGTGTCGGGAAAAGAGTTGTTTGAACATAATGATGAAAGATATGTAAGGAACTCTCCACAGGAAGCTCCAACCAATAATTCCCCGGACACGCCCCTCAAAACCGTTGAAGTAAAACTGCCTCGACTGGAGGTTTCAAGTTCAGCTCCTGTAAAAATTCCTGGAAACAACCAGCGATGTTCTTTGGAATGGCTGGATGAAATGTGGACATCATTTTTCACTGAGATCAATAGTAGTGGTGATGGTGATACCACATCAGTCTCGAGAGATGATTTTCCTTTTGGAGACCTTATTAATAAGCATTTCAGTCAGGAAAAGTTTCATGAAAAAGTTAAGGAGATGGAATTTGAAAGAGTACTCCAAACTAGTCTGACTGGTTCCGTTTGTACAACCTTCCTTCTTCATATCATGCGGCAAAAGTTAGGGGATACAGTCAAGGAAAACAAGGCTTATGTTGAAGAGATCACTGAATTGAAAAACAAGTTGTCTGAATATGAGAAGAATTATGTTGGAGAGATTACTGAATTGAAAAAGAAGTTGTCTGATTATGAGAAGGATATGGCTCAGCTCAGTAATCTGAAAGATGAATTGAAGAATTCTTTGGAAGAAACAATATTGGAAAAGAGGCGAATGGTCGCAAGAGAAAAAGACCTAATGGACGAAAATTCAAAGAATAAAGGGAAATTACTTGTAAAAGAAGATGCTTACAAAGTTACCGTTGACAAGTTGAAGGCTGAAATTGAAGCACTGAAGTTTAAAATTTCAGTGCAGTACAAAGCCGGTTATGACAAGGCGGTAAAGCAAGTTGTATTTTTTGCATCAGGACTTAAACCGGTTATGTTTTGCTTTCCTCAACAGCTATTTTTCTTATGTATTGTTTTAGAACTATCATGCTTTTTGAACTAGTAATTTAAACGTCAGTACTGGTTTACTCATTGTATCTTCTCTCGTCAATATATACTTTAAATTTAAATTGTTTAAATTCCTAGTCCAGAATAAACTGAAAGGGGTGACTTTAACATTAAATCATATGATCAGATGGTATAGGAAAACCACTTGGTTTGTATAAATAGGAGGATCCATTCCTCCAAAATTCATTCAGTTCTTCATCCCCACTTCTCACATTTCACCAAACCTGGTACATCGCCGACAAAGTCTTCACTGTTGCGCTCACCGCAAGTACAGATGGTGCCCAACGTGCGGTCTGGCATAAAGATTCGCCCAGTTCTCCAAACTCACGAAACGACGGATTCATCGTTGCCGTTAGAGATTTCTCACAAGGGTTTCACATCTTCACAAAGGTTTCAAGGTCGTTTAGTCCTTATTGTTGGAGATGCACTTGATAATCCCAAATTTGCCAAAGGTTCTTTGTTAAAAAATAAGCGTATATAAGCAGTTAAAATTTCGCTTTCTGACCCAAATACATTTCTCTGTGGCGCAACGTTTTTTCTATTTCTTAGCTAGGTTATAGCATATTTCTCCAAAGTGTGTGTGCCAGGTTTGAATATTCTTGTCATATCTTGATTTAATCTGGTAATCAATTTTGATATCTTTGACAAACATCAGTTGGACAGAACAATCATAAGTCAACTCATTTGGGGTAGCTGGACTCATAAACTCGGTCGAGTCTACGAGTTGACCTGCGAGTTTTATAACCATACTTGTTATATTATGCTCTGTGTAAACGGTGTGGAGCTGAAAAACTCACCTTCATGCAATCTACAACTTTGGAGACTCCAAATCAGACAGAGAGATAATAATGATAACAGTTGCATTTCTGCCAAATTTTTGGAGAATATGGTGAAGACTTTTCCATAAGCATGCAAGAAAAGACAATAATGGTCATCTTATTATAGATTTCATAAGCAATGAACACATAAACACAATATGTGTTATCATCAAGCCGGATAGCCTCTATAAAGAACTAGCAACCTAGTATTTTGAAAAATGAAGATTATGAATGAAAATTTTTGTTAATTAATTAGGATGTGTCTAACATCTACTTAATAAACTACATTGCAGAATATATACCAACAAGGAGGTAAGACATTCTGATAGACAACAGTGACCTCATTGACTACTTGCCAGGGTAATTATTTACAAGCATAATCTACTACCTTGCTATCCTAACCTATGAAGCACTGATACAAACATAGGACACAACATTGACACCGTCATGTAGAATTCGGTAATAATTTGAGAAAATGGAAGTGGTTGTATGTAACCACATTGTCAGTGTTGTGTTGGGGTCAGACACTCAGATACACCTTCTATTTGAACTTTGAAGGGTTGATGGTACATAGATTGTAACCAATATATATGCACATGTCAAGGATCAAAATGCGTGGCTGTAGAACTCAACAAACAGCTTAAGGACAAAGTGATCAAGAACAGGACTGGACGCTCAGAATGTATTTAGAGTCCAAGGCAAAATGTAGTAGGAATATGGTGTATGTTTGTTAGTCACCAAAATGTACTCTAAAGCTGAATGGTTCTACTGTTTATCTTCTAAAGTTATTTTCTCTGCTACATGTTTTCTGCTCTTTTATGTCTTGTTTAGTTGTTGTCTCATCGTTTTTGTGGTTTTTGAAATTTGGAGTTTAATAGTGTTTATTTTTCTTTATGCAAGCAAGTTGGACAAATTTCCCTTAAAAGAAAAATCAAACTTTTTTTTCTTATTGAACTGGGTGCATAGGTGATACATATAATAAAACGTGGAAAAATATGCATGAACAAGTACTTTTTTTGTTGAAAATTTGAAGGTCTTGCTCTAACTCAGTGACATAGTTGTGGTTCATTTTTATTTGCAGACTGGTTCATGGAAGAGAAGTTGTTGCTCTTGAAGCAAGGAGCTAAATACCAGCAAGAAACATGAAAGGTACTTCCTTTTCCTGTCCATGATTAATCCTATGTCTTGATATTCAAGTTCAAAGTTAGTAACAGAAACACATCATATACCATCATATCATGTTTCCTTTATTGTACCTCTTTTTATCCTTATGTTCTTTCAGGTACAAAAGTCTTGTATTAGCGGCTGGAGTATTGGACTTTTGCCATTCTTTGCTATCTTGATTGATACTTTAGATGTTTGGACAATCTTAAAATGGTTAAACTATATGATATGTTGAAGCAAAGTTTTGAGAACTTGTTCCTCAATATGATTTTTCAGAATTTCTGTTCTATTTGGGTTTCAGAGCTGCATATATGTGTCTATTATTGTATTCAGATAAGAACGGAAGGAGTTGATCCAAGAAAAGAGAAAAATGTATTGTCTCAGAGAAAATATTGTCTTGATCTGCTTGAGTCTTCTGGTCTCTTAGGTTCTAAGCCTGCATCAACATCTTTAGATACTTCAATCAAATTGCATCAAGACACAAGCAAACCATTTGAAAATGTGTCTTGCTACAGGAGGTTGATTGGTCGATTGCTGTATCTAAATACTACTAGACCAGACATTTCTCTAGCCACTCAGCAACTGAGTCAGTTTCTGAATGCTCCCATAGTAACACATTACAAAGCTGGTTCAATCCAATTTTTTTGATTTTTTCAAAGGTTTAAAAAGTTCAAATACAATTAAGTACATCAAAACAATTAGTTTGGAACCTCTCGGATCGACCCCAAATGTCCGGAACGACCCGAAACATGGGTGTATGTCCTGTGCAACTCGCTACAACAAGCTCCTGCTCGCCTAGCGAGCTACACCAGAACAGGTCACCTTGTTCTTGGTTGTTCCCTCTCGGGAACTCCCCAAATTTCACCCTAAATTCGACCCCAAAACTTGTACATTACTTTGTAAACATAAAAAGGCATTCAAAATAATAACAAACTTGGAATTATAATACCAATTCACCTCAAATTCATCACCTAGTTCATTTTCCACCAAAACCTACAATTTTCTCAATTTTTCATTCAAACTTCATAAGCAACTACACCAATTCAAACCCCATCAACATTCAAACATAAAAAAAAAAACATTTATGAAGTGAATTCAATCGTGTTTCAACAACAATCACTCACCATTTCATGATTTACACTCAATTAATTAAAAATCACCGAAACAACTTATCAACAACAACAACTATGAAGTTTAAGCACATAACACAACAATTTCATGAAGTTTATCATACCCACAAATTCACATGAATTAGGGGCACAAAATTCATCATCAAAAATCCCCAAAAGACACGATTAACATAAAAGCACTTAACCCATTTGGGGTTGGCCTAGTGGTTGGCTTGGGATCTTGGAGTTCGCTCCTCCAAAAGGTCTCAGGTACGATTCCCTCTGGTGCCAATTTCGGTGGGCTAAGTCCATACAGAGCTTGTTCTGGCTTTAAACGGGGCCCCCGCAAGTGGGCGGTGGGATTGGTCCCCTCGGATTAGTCGATTCTTGGATGGGATACCGAGTTTTAAAAATAAAAAAAACATAAAAGCACTTAAACCCATAATTGAAAATTGAAGATTATGACTTAATTGATGAAAATAAACCATCCCCCTTGCCTCTAGCTCTTGATTCCTCTAGCTTAAGCTTCACTTTAGCTCCTAGCTCTTCAAACCTCAAGCTCTCCGTCTAACTTCCTCTTTTATCCTCTTAATCCACTTTCTCTCTCTACCTCTCAAATTTTTTTTGTGAAATGAGTGAATGAATGTAAAGACCTAATTTTCTTACAAGTGTTGTGTTTATATAGTCACCACATAATTGGGCTAGGTCTTACCAACTAATTCCCCTAAGTTACTACTCACTTAAACCGCCAAAATAATGAATAATTACCGTCTCTAATTAATTACCTCAACTCACTAGTAACTTAAAAAAAAAAATCATTCCCATTTAAAACACCAAAAATAACCCTCTGAATAAAATGACTAATTTACCCTTGCTCACCAAATGACCAAAATGCTCCTGAGTCTAAAAATTACTAAAATATCCTTATAGGCCAAAAATCCACTAATCCATGTGCTCCTCGATTTTGGATGTCAAACCATTGATTGATTTGAATCATAAAATCTTTGAACTTTCTACTTTTATTCGTGGGAAGGGAAAAAGAGAGAAAAACCCTTAGAGATTGTGGATCCGGGGTGGTTTCGCAAAGGAAAGGTTTTACGCACCTTAAATGACTACGGTACTCCGTAGGAACCTCTTGCCTAATTTATCTTGTGTTAAGTTATTTACTTATTTTGAAAATACTTGCCTAAATGTCTAAGTGAAAGAATGGAGGGAGAAGAAGTATGTTTTTGTTATTTTTTATTTAATTTGGAAGGATTAACTCTTTTGCCAACATACCCTAAAAAGGGATCAAAACCAATGTAGTTTACTCTTAAAAAATTATTTTTGTGGGTTGGGTTATTTTTAGAGTTTTTGGAAATAGTTTTAAGAAGGGGAAAGAGGCCTCAAGGCATAGAATAATGAAAGAGGTGAAGTTGTTTGCTTTTAATTAAAAGAAATCCAAGTCTAATATGGATATTAAAATTGCTTAAAAATTTGATTAAGAAAATAAATGAAAAAGAAACTCTTGGGTTAAAGTCCAAGGTTTATTAAGAAAATATTTTTGGAATTTGATATATTTGATTTTTTTGGATAAAAAAGGTTTTTCTATGCTAACGGTAAAAATCTACACGTTTCGACGTAACGTAAAAAAAAATGTGAAGGGAATTACTAAGGATGTTGGATCCCAAGTAGAATTTCATCATAAAATTACTAGTTGTTCATTTTTAAGGCTCTCAAATTAGTAAAGTTATTTAATCCTAGTTTGTCCCTAATTCATTTTGGTCCTCACTCACCATCTAAGCATAAAGCGGTAAATAAATTTGTGGTGTCGGTGCATTTTTATTATATGAGTATTACATGTTAAACTCAGAGAAAATAGGGTCAAAACTATGATCCCTTTCGCTGGAATGTTTTCATATATATAGTGCTGATACAATCTGTAACTGTTATCTACAGCTAGGCCATTGACTAAATACATAATTACACAATTATAACTGTACAATAATGTAGAATATGCTGTTTTGACTTGCAATAAAGTCTGTGCAAATCTGCTGGTTTAATGACCAACAAATCTGCACCAAATCAGCACTAATGAATAATTCTGATGCTTTCAATTCTATTGACATCCCCCCTCAAATTGATGCTGGTAAGTCTACAACAATCAATTTGCTAATTAAGAAATTATGGCGCTGACGTGTCATGGATTTTGTGAGTATTTCAGCAAGTTGAACTGATGTAGACACGTGGGGCAGAGTGATAATTTTGCGGTCATAGGCTTCCCTGATTGAATGACAATCAACCTCTATGTGCTTCGTTCGCTCATGGTATACAGGATTTGCAGCAATCTGTATGGCACTTGTATTATCAGCATGCAGCGGAGTTGGTTGTGTTTGCGAATAACCAAGTTCTGAAAGAAGACCTCGCAACCAGATAATCTCAGAGCATGCTGCAGACATGGAGCGATGTTCTGCTTCTGTTGAAGATTTAGAGACTGATTCTTGTTTCTTGCATTTCCAGGAGACAAGGGCATCTCCTAAAAACATACACCATCCAGTTGTAGACTTCCTGGTGTCTGGACATCCAGCCCAATCAGCATCGTTGTATGCTTGAAGTTGTATTGTTGCACCTGTCGGAAAGAAAAGACCCCGTTTGGAAGTGGCTAGCAAGTATCTAATGATTCGTTGCACTACAGAAAGATGGAAGTGTCTCGGATTTTGCATGAATTTACTGACTGTGTGGACAACAAAAGAGATATCGGGTCTTGTGATGGTTAGGTAGATAAGACTTCCAACCAATTTTCGGTTGCAGGAGTTCACCCTCATCTCGTCGTAGCTTTACATTAATCTCCATGGGAGTGTCAACTGGAGTTGCATTGGTGAGACCAGCCATATGAATAAGATCCTGAGTATATTTGTGCTGAGTGACAAAGATGCCTTTATGTTGGAATTGCACTTCTAATCCCAAGAAATAAGTGTGTTGTCCAAGATCTTTCATGTGGAAGGTTGTATTCAACAATTGTTTGATTGTCGTAACAGCCTCTTGATCTGAGCCAGTGATGACAATGTCGTCCACTTAAACAAGAAGTATAACAATTCCTCTTGAGGTTCTTTGTAGAAAGAGAGACAAATCATGGCTGCTTTGGAGAAAGGAAAAGCCAAGTAGTGTTGTTTTAAACTTTTCAAACCACACTCTTGGTGCTTGTTTTAATCCATACAAAGAACGCTTTAGTTTACAAACAATATTAGGTAACGAGGGCATACCAGTAGGAAGTTTAATGTAAACTTCTTCTTTGAGGTCACCATGGAGAAAGGCATTTTTCACATCTAGCTGGTGAATTTGCCAAGAATTAGATGCAGCAATAGCAAGAATAGTTCTCACAGTGGTCATTTTGGCCACAGGTGCGAAGGTCTCCTTATAGTCTAGACCAAACTCTTGTTTATTCCCAAGAACAACCAATCTAGCCTTGTAGCGATCTATTGATCCAAGTGAATGAATCTTTATATTGAACACAAATTTACTACCAAGAGGCTTAACAGATGGAGGACATGGCACAACGTCCCATGTCTGATTTTCCTTTAGTGCCAAAAGTTCAGCTTCTATAGCTTCCTGCCAAAATTTATGCTCCATAGCCTGTTTATATGAAGAAGGAATAGGAACACATGCTAAAGTTGCTGTCAAAGATAAAGGTTTAGAATAACCATACTTCTCTGGAGGTTTACGATCGCGAGTACTGCGACGTAAGGGAACTGGTTCTGGTTGAAATGTCGGATCAACATCCAGAGAATGATCAGGAGGGAGTGGTGGAACAGTTGGACGTCTTTGATAGACCAAGAGAGGTTGACGCGTTTGTTCACCTTCAGAACTATTAGGAAACAATGGCAAAACAGATTTGGACATAGAAGGATGATTATCTTGGTTAGTAGCAAAAAAATATGCATTTTCTTGAAAGATGACATTTCTTGAAACACGAATCCTATGGAGATTAGGATCATAACATAAAAAACCTTTTTGGTGGGCTGAGTAGCCAAGAAAAGCACATTTAACAGATTGAGCTGTGAGTTTGGTGCGTTCTTGTGGTGGAAGATGAACATAACAAACACAGCCAAAGGTGCGAAGAGTAGAATAGTTTGGTGGCTTACCAAATAACCTCAAGAAGGGAGAATCATTGTTTAA
>Ga0315915_1007418_pt1 | contig 13116 bp, 4 predicted proteins | sample MpolbnodulesMG_FD_207738 | JGI IMG/M metagenome (GOLD analysis project Ga0315915, IMG submission 207738) | Medicago polymorpha root nodule microbial communities from Los Angeles, California, United States - branched nodules | ecosystem: Host-associated > Plants > Roots > Nodule | place: USA... | reverse complement strand
TACACATTTTTTTTTTTTTTTTTTTTTTTTTAGTTGTTGGACTTGAACTTTGACAATTGGAAAAAAGAAAGAAACGGTGTACTGTAATTAAAAAACGGAATCGATAATTAGGATTGTACAATTCGAGTTAATTAGCGTGTCAGAAATACGGTATTGTAAGAAGTTGTACTGCTGCTCCCTCCGCTCCTTCCGTGGTTTAATTGGGATTTGATCTCTCTCCTGATTTTGTCTCTATCTTCCCCCTTCTTGGAATTCTCTTCTGCCGAATGGCCCCACTTTTTTTCATTTTATTTTTACTCTCATAACATTTTTTAATTATTGTATAGATGCTAACATAAAAATATTAGATAAATGATTTCGTACAACAATTTTATGACATATTTTGCATAACTTTCTCTTTTATACTTAAATTATACTCCCTCCGATTCTTTTAAGTATTTTTTTAGGGTGAATTTTTCATTCCCATTTAATTGTCTTTTTAGTATTTTAAAGTTACGATTTGTCAATTATACCCTTTGTCAATTACTTTTATCTTTTTCAATAAAACTAATTAATGCTAACTATTTGGAAAACTAAAATTTGTTTTTTTTTAAACAAAGTTTGTTTTTATTATCTTCAAATTTAAACAAAATTGTGTTCCCAACAATGGTTTCAAGAAGGGTTAAAATTCTATACATAAAATGAGTAGCAATAATTAAAAATTTCAAGTGTGACTCTAGCATTGGTTGAAGCCTTAACTTTAATTAAAGGAGTTAGAAGAAAGTTAATTTTTTCTTAACTTTTGATTAATGTGAAGTTTGAATAATTTTTATATTGACTTAAAATAATTAAAAAGATGTGCACAATATCTAAAAAATTGACAATTGTTTATTATGAGAGAGTACGCAAAAAAAAAATGTTGGCGGAAAAGATAATAACAGACAATTGTTTGTTACGAGAGAAAAATAACATTAAATTTATTGGTAAGATAAAGTGTGTCCAAAAAAATAGAAATTTATTTGCGGATTAAAATAATGGTATAATAGAAAGAAAGTGTGCAAAAATACATATCACTATTTTTGTGCGATTTTTCTAAAAAGACACTTAAAAAGGAACGGAGGGAGTACTTCTTCCGGTCTTACTTATAAGAAAAAGTTGACTTTTTAGATTCGTTGTGTAACTAATGTATTTTGTTTAAAATATAGACAAAATACATCATTTATGCAAAGAATCAAAAAATTCAAATGTTTTTCATAAATAGAATCAGAGGGAGTATTTTTGTTCTTTTTTTTTCTTTCACTTTTTAAGTGTCTTTCTACGGTAAATTTTTCGTTTCTATTTAACTGTCTTTTTGGTATTTTAAGGGTACAATTTGTCAATTATACCCTTTGTCAATTACTCTTGTCTTTTTCAATGAAAGTAATTAATGCTATCTATTTGGAAAACATAGTTTGTTTTTTTTTTAAGAAAAACAAAGTTTGTTTCTTATTATCTTCAAATTTAAACAAAATTTTGTTACAAATAATGATTTTAAGAAGAGTTAAAATTATATAAATAAGATGAGTAGAAATTGCTAAAAATTTCAAGTGCAAAGTAAAAAACACAGATTTGAGAGAAAATAAAAATAAAAGACTCCATGAATGTTCAAAAGGAAGAAAAAGTGGAAGACTCGTTGGAGTTACTGATGAGAGGTGAATAGGGAGCAATAGTTGAAAGACTCATTTGACAACAAGAACAAAATGACAATGAAGAAAAGAAGTTTCATCAATATAATTTTTATATTGACTTAAAATAATTAAAAAGATGTGCATAATATTTAGAAAATTGACAATTGTTTGTTATGAGAGAGAGATAGTGCGCAAAAAAATATGAATTTGTTGGAGAAAAAGATAATACTAACTCACAAGTGTTTGTTACGAGAGAAATATAACATATTAAATTTATTAGAAAGATAAAGTGTGTGCAAAAAAATAGAAATTTATCGGTGGATTAAAATGAGGGTATAATAGGAAGAAAATGTGCAAAAATACACATCGCTATTTTTTTGTTAATTTTCTAAAAAGACACTTAAAAAGGAACGGAGGGAGTAATTCTAAATATCTTTAAAATATTTTATATTTGGAGATATACTTAAGATTTAAAACAATATATCATAGGCTTAAAAAAATATTAATCTTATCAACACATTCCAATTGGTAGTTGCAAGAACAATATTATATAAAGGTCAGAGTTCGAACCCTAAACTTTCATTTCTCTGCATTTAAAACGTGTGAAACTCAACAACTAAACTACTTTGACCCCAACAAATAATCATTACGAGATAGTTTGTAGTTTGTTTGAAATATTTTTAAGATTTGTTCATTATTTTAAAGATATGATCTAAAAACATATTTTGTATTGCAATTTATTTCTATATATTAAACAATAAAAAAAGTTTAAGCTAGTTGTAAGTGGTTTAAGACTTAACGTGACTCGAAAAGCAACATCAAAATGTATAAATTTAGACTTGTCGTCAAAGATTTCACTCAATAAAGGACGACATTGACTACAAAGAGACCTTCTATAACTTGAAGCTTCACCAAAAGAACATATATAAACACACTTTTATGAATGGTGACTTAAAAGGAATAAATGTATATAGCTCAATTTGAAAATTGTGGTGTGTAAATTAAAAAGGTCAATGTATATTGAAGTAGGCTTACGGACAATGGTATCTTAAGTTTAGCAATACAATTTTCTTGTATGGTTTTGTAGAGAGCAATATATATTGATGTCATAATTTTTCTTTTATATGTTGATGATGTTCTGCTTGCTGCGAATGATGTTATTTTGCTACATGATGTAAAAAAGTTTCTCTCTGATAAGTGTGAAATGAAAGCTATCAGTGGGATCATCATATGTGATGGAAGAAGAATATTTCATAATACATCAAAAGAATTGTTGGGATTGTCCAAAAAAAAACTATATCAACAAAGTATTGGAGAATGGAAAAATGCTCCCCCATGAATTTTTTCTACTCATAAAGAAGACAAGTTTAGTCTAATGCAACGTCCCAAAATGATTTGAAACGAAAGAAACTAGAGTCTATTCCATATGCATTGGTGGTTGGGAACTCGATGTATGTCTAAATATGTACTCGAAGGATTTATCGTGACAATTTCACAATTATCTTCTTCTCTAAGAATGATAAGTGCTAAAAGGGTGTAAAACACATGGATTTGAAGTTATTGAAAATCAAAGAAGAAATGCATAAATAAAAAGTCATTTGAGCATATTAGTACAATTTTAATGATAGCGGATCCGTTAACTAAAAGATTTCTAACTACATTTAAAGGATGAGCTTTATGGATAAATCATTTTCTTTATAAAAAATAATGGATGAATTCTTGTTAACAATACAATGTAATCTATGCATGTACGTATATGCTATGTTTTTGCTTATTGTCTTGTTATCCACATTACAAGATATGCATTATTATTGTTTTGGTGTGGCAACATGAAGTGTCTTCAGAAAGACACGAATTATAGCATCTCATAAGGTTGTTTGAATTGAGTTGATTTGTGATATATGGAAGCATTCAAGTTGATGGATAACTTGTGATCGCGATGATCCCATCATTTCAATTCAATTAAAGACGACGACTTGATAATTTTCACTTATGGCGTAGCAATGTACAATTATGAATTAATGTTGATCTTTCAAGTTGTTACATGTATCAAATGGGAGATTGTTTGATTATTTTCATAATCTATAAGTCCGGTCCATGTAACTAATAAGCTATCTTTAAACAAAAGATACCAAATGCAAATTAAAGTCGATGAGAGGTTTTAGTTTGAAATTTAAAATAAATAGTATTTCTCTCCCTTTTGAAGGGATAGTTTTTAAAATATATAGTATTCCTCTCATCTTCCTTTTGAACAGATAGTTACAAACAAATATACTTATCTATACTCTATGCAAAGAGAATATATGATTTTGTAGTGACTTTTTCACTTTCAATTATACTTTTAAACAATTTTTCTTATAACAATATCAAATTGTCGGTGTCATTCAAAAATATAAGAATTTATATTAATTATATTTAAATTTGTTATATTATTTACGTCATTAAAAAATATAAATATAATTTGTTACAATATGAAAGTACAAAATGCATATACCTATAATTTTAATCAAAATCAAAATTTTCATAAAAATTATAAATTATAATTAATACACATTAGTGTAATTAAAAAAGTGGACAAACAGACACAAAATATCTGTTTGAAGTATAAAGAGGCATACATTTTAACTTCTCATAAAACTAATATTCTTCCTTAAAAAAAAACGAATATTCAGAAAAATACCATGAACAAAGAAAATCAATATCATGAATCCGGATACGTTTTCATAATCTCTTAAAAAATTCATGGTACAAAGTGAATGTCACAATATCAAGATCGTTAAACTAGTTTTGCCAACACTTATAAAAAAAATCCCTAAGTTTGATCCCCACTTATTCCATGTTTTAAAAATGGTCATTGCTGTTTATAAACCAACACAGGTCCAAGCCAGTATCTATAACATAGACTTTTTAAATGAAATAATATTCATGTGACATTGACTAACTTTTGTTAAATATAAAATGGGCAGTGCTATATACTGCGACAGAATATCCAACGAAAATTTCACGACATACATTTTCTATGTATTTTAAGTGCAAAAAGTTTTTTTTTATAGTTTTGATAAAAGTACTGAAAGCTTATTAAGATAAAAAGTAATGATAATTGACTGTTTGCCACCACCACACCACTTGGGTTTGCCATAGACGTGTCTCCATGTCCCATGCATCTATGTTGTGCTCAGGCTCCCACTAAATCAAAATTAATATTTTCAATTACAAATTTAGTCAATATAAATCAAAATTGTAGGAGTAAAGTTGAACAAGTTATAATTAAAAGCATGCTGTCCAGGTTTTTATGCTACTGTTCCTCATTCGTGAACTTTTCGCGATAAATAATTTCGGGACATAAAGCATTTCCCATATAAAATACATTAAAATTGTGACTTAACTACAAAGTTGACTTCATGTTATTTTTAAAAAATCACGTTGTAGTACTAGATTAAATTTTCGTGTTTCTACTTTCCAAGCTGGAAATAACGACATAACCATATCTTTTTTGTTTTGATAAAAGATATAAACCATTTCTAGAACTGTAAAATAAGATTTTTCTTTTTTATAAAATCTAAATTTAGAAGACAAGTAATTTGCAGGAAAAAATTAATTTACCCATTAACTTTTTTGAGATTATTTTATGTAGTAATTCAAATTGAGCAGAAAATTAACAAGGACAAGATATATCCAACAAGTGATAGTACTTATTTTGTGTCAAGTGTGGTGACCTTCCATTAATCATATATCAGAGAGGGATGGTACTGAAAGGGATAGTTTGAGTAAAAGGTTGGGCAATTTTAGCCTTTAGGGTGGGTATAGTTTCCTCAATCAGTAAGTACCTTTGGGATTACTCAATCGAGACAAAAGACCTTGTCCTTTTTAGATTAAAATTGTAAATGAAAGATAAATTGCTTAAAAAAAAACTAAAGAATGCATTAGTTTAATGAATTATATCTTTAATTTATCGATTACAATTACACCGAATAAAAATGACATTAACAATCAACGGATGTAGAGTCTAACAGAGAAATAAAGTTAGTTAGAATCTACAATTTTACAAACCAAAATTCAAATTCAGATCATGGACAATTCATGTATATAATGTTAGTGTCAACGTTGCGAAAATATGAAAAACCATAAAAGAAAAAAGGCCTTGGCAACCTTTTTATAAAATCGTTAGTTCAAAGGTTGGAAGGTCCCTTTTAACGCACTCAGACAATGATTGCCACCATGCATGCACTAACATTTATACTTTCAAATATTAGATAATAATTTTCATACAAAGGACAATAAATTGGACCAGGTTTGTTTGTTGTGGTCTTCCAATTCCAAATATGAGCGTACGGGTGCATGCACAAAGATTTATATCTCCCACTATTTTAGCGGGACAGTATCAGATTAATTAAGTAATGTAATGAGTTAGGATTCACCCACATGTAATCTTGCTAAGTAATCACAACAACAAAATTAATAGACTCCTTAAAAAAAAATTAATAGACCCTAGGTTATGTTTGTTTCATGTTATATTTGTTGGTTTCTGGGAATAAAATGATAGAAATATATATGTCTATGTTTGTTTACAAGTTTACTAAATTTTATTTTCGGGTATAAAATGTTCCTGAGAATAGAAAAAAATTCCGAAAGAAAATGGTAGGAATAAAGTTCCCATGGAGATGAGAATAAATTCATATGTAGTTACCTATTATAATCCTTATTTTTATGGTTCCTAAGAATATTATAAAGTTAACCAAACATATTTTTCTAAATACCTTGGAATAAAATTCTCATCTTTATATTCCAAGGAATGTTATTCATGGAAATAAATTTGATAAACTTGAAACAAACACACCCTTAGAGTGGTTCTGTTCGCGAATTAGATTTTAAAGATCCAAACATATTATTAATACTTCAATTACACTTAATTATATTGATATAACTTTTTTTATAGTAACTGCGATTTAAAAGATAAAAGTAAGTTAACTCACCCTTGTTGCGTCTACCAACACTTTTCATCTCAACATATTTTTAGGTTTTGATTACAAGTTAGGAGGAAAATGATAGTGTATTGAAAGAAAGAAAAGAGTAAATGAAAGAAATAGAGGACTTCAGGATCAAAGAGTGTTGTGAGATTTCTTTTTCATACTACAAAATTATTCTAATTTGGAGAAACTCAAAAGATAAAAATTGTATTCGATGAGGGTTTTAGGGACTATATATAGATTCTTCAAATTCAATATATGTTATTATAATATTCTATAATAAAAAATATACTTTTTTGGAAAAAATATTAAATCAAAAGTATATTAATCATAAACATTAGTCTATCAAGTTTTTAAAAAATACTCTTTAAAAAAATGTCAATGATTTTACGATTTTTCCTTATATCTCTCACCCAACCCTATCCTTCTTTCCCATTTCAAACCCCCTAACAAATTAAACCTTAGACACACATCCTCACTATTTCACTTATATATACACTAGCCTGCAAACAAATACCACAATCGACATTCATCATGATGAATAACACATTTGGGTGAAATTTAATCATCTCATATTTTTATTTTTATTTTTATTTTAATTATTATATTTTAAATTCAAATTTGAATTATGATTTATTTAAATTTTATTTGTCAAGATTGATATAAGAATTTAATCAGATTTGATGAAAAAAATTAATTAGATTAAAATAAATTTGGTTCAATTTTGAAATTACGATTAAATTTAATTATTTGATTACCTAAAAAGTGATTAAATTGTAAATAAAATAGTTTAGGTCAAGAGTAAAATTAGAATAAAAATGTTACCCCAACATTTGATTTTTCTTTTTTTTTGTTCATAAGAGTCAAGTAATATCAGCTGCTGAGAGCTGCTCGGGGTCGACCATATCATCTGCGACCTTCTACTTACGGCTAATAATTGTGCTGCTATGTTTTTTGACTTACTTGATAGGTTAGAACCGCAACAACAAACTCTAGTTGCAATGACCCTATGGAGCTTGTGGAAAAGCCATAATTTCAAACTTTCGGACGCCTCAAATTCTACCCCATTGTTTACCGTCACTTGAGCAAAGGACACCCTCAATGAATGGTGTTACATGCAGTGAGCAAAGGTACCGGTTCACCATGCAATCTCTGGTCACACTTGGATCAAACCTTCAGTGGGTAAGATTAAATGCAACGTAGATGCAGTCGCTTTTAATAACAATTATGTTATGGGATTTGGTATGTGCTTTCACGATTTTAAGGGAACTCTTTTGCTTGGAAAATCAGACTTTTACCACTCATCAGCCACAATCTTGGAGGCCGAGTCTCTAGGCTTACTTGTTGCTATTAAAATGGCTATTTCAAATGAGATGCATGTTGTACTATTTGAATCAGATTCAAAAATTATGTTTGATGCCATCAACTCTAATTTTACTCCAAGCAATGAATTTGGTGATCTTGCAATCCAATGTAGAAGTCTCTTACTCGATAGACCCGACTTTGCAGTGTCGTATATTAGGAGGCAAGCAAATGGTGTTGCTCATGGTATTGCTAGGGCATCACTATCTAATCCTAGCCCCCATATTTTTCATCATGTAATGCCTACTTTGTATTCCTTAATTTTGAATAAAATGAAGTAACTTTGCCTTTGCTAAAAAAAAAAAAAAAAGAGTCAAGTAACGAAACTCACATTAATGTGTTAAAATCCTCTCCATTTGATAAAATAAATGGAGTACACAATTTGGACAGAGATAGACACATAAAATAGATAGTGTGTCCAACCACTAAGTGAGTCCCGCCATCATTAATTATTTTGGATCAAGATCCTCTCCATTTATTTCCCTTTTTATTTTCTCCATTTAGAGAGATAAAGACACATAAAAAGTAAAAAATAATTAATGATGATGGGACACATATAATGATGGGACCCACCACTTATTTTTTGTGTCTATCTCTCTCCAAATTGCATCTTCCATTTATTTTTATAAATGGAGAGGATCTTAACCCAATTATTTTTTACTTTTTTCAAATTTTTTTAGTCTATATCTATCCAAATAGATTTGGAAGAAATGGAGAAGGTACAAAATTTAGAGGATCTTGACTCAAAAAATTGTGGATAAATTACCTAACCAACAGTAAGAATCACCCACATCATTTCTTAAAAAAAAGAATTACCCACATCAGTAAATTTGTAAATGGTATCCACAAATTAGTTTTTACTCCACTTGCATGGGTAACCTAGAAAAAATCGCAAGTTATACATTTTTTGTAAGGAAAAGCAAGTTATACATTTAAATTTAAATAGATATAATCGATTCTTTTTTCTTTTTTTTTTTTTTTATAATAAGGGATCTTATCTTATTATCAGAAAAATATTCAGAAAGCACAAATACTAATTCTTGTCTTGTTAACGGTAAAAAAAATTAAAAAATTGTGCGAAGTTGTCAAAGTAATTTATAATTTGGCTGAGTAGACTCTTAAAAAATGGCTGAGTAGTAATATTCAACTCAATTATACTATTATATACATTGAATATAATTATGAAATCAACATTTTTATTTTGGATTTTGCTAATTTGTGTCCTAAGAATACATATGTTATTGATTTCAAAAGAAGTTATTTTACATGATACAAATATTTTTTTAACTTTTGAAACATTAATACACAATTTTTAAAATAATAATACCATATTAAATTCCTTTAACATATGTTCGTAGGACATATGTTAACCTTCTCCATTTTTATATCTTCTTAAGTTTGAATTAAGAATGACTTAAAAAAGTCTGAATTATAGAAGAAAATTATTATTTGTGTTACAGGTCAGCAGAGTCGGTGGAATGTGCAGCTATTATGTGTTGGATGCAAGCAGGCAACAATTGGCCATGTGAACAACATAAAGTTAATGAAATTAAACCTTGTTTGTGCTTTGTAAACAAATCAAATTTATATTTTGCACGTGTTAAATGCTTGAAGCCACCAATTATAGACACACATGCTACAAAACATGTCATATTGAATAAAGTCTAATATGGGGGAGAAATTCTTGCAAAATCTCAATCCCCAGCTAAATTTTATTTGGGCTCACATTAGATAATAATATTTAAAAGAAAAAATATATCGTGATTAAATTATTTTTCTTTTAATCAATAATGGATTGGTTCAAGTGGTAAGAGATTCAACCCTTTAAATATGTGAACAAAGTACTATCATGATCAATATCTATAAAAAAAAAAAACTTTGTACTAATATTATACTTATCTAATTTGTTTTCAAAATTTTATCATATAATTTTTTTAAATTTTATTTTATCATATATACGTATCCAAATAAAACTTTATTTATGATTGAGCATGCAAGAGATGCTCCTACTATGGATTAGTCAAACTTTCGTCTTTATGAACACTATTTTGACACTGGGTATACTAAATACTAAAACTAAAGTACTACTTGTAAAAACTTATTAAATTTTTATTATAACTTCTTTTTTTTGACCAATAATTTTTATTATAACTTTAATAATTAAATTAATAAAAACGTCATTATATTTAACAATATGCAGACAACTTGGATTTGTAGTTAATTTGATATGATGTGAGCACATATGATTCCGTTAAATTCATCCAACAACTTAGAGATCAATATAGTGTGTGACTTCTACCGGACATTGACCCAAACTTTGAAGATCTTCCCCCAACACAAAACACTTGCGCCCTGCAATCATGCCCAAATTACCCCTACGCAATTTAAGTAACGCTGCGCAACTTAACTCACGCAGCGTGAGTTAAGTAACGTAGAGTTATTGTTTTCGTACAAAACCCATCAGTCCATACTCCAAGCATCATTTTCTTTCCCTCCACCTTCAAAAACCCAAAAAGTGCGAATTTTTGGGTCAAAATACTCATCCCAAACCATACCATTGCAAATCGTCAGGAAACAAGTTTCTACGCTCATCAAATATCAGGTATTGTATCATCAAAACTCATCTCATTTTGCTTGTTTTTGTGCTTCGTTCGTCTGTTTTACGTAGGTAGTAGGGCTAGGTGCGCACTTTAACATGCGCAAGTGTTAAAGGCTACGTGACTTAAGTCACACCACTGTACATTCCTGTTTTTTTTGAATATTTTGCGTCACTTTTGTTCTAGGTTAGCTTGTTCCACAAGTCATTTATTTATTCTTCCTTTGTTATTTTTTTTATTCAATAGATATATAGTGTGATGGTTGAAAATGGCGCGGGTGATGACGTTGAACCGAAACCGGCCAAAAAGGAAGCTTCCAGCGATGTCAAACCAACCGTTAATGTCAAACCGTTTCAAGTCAAAATTCCATTTCAAGCTCGCATTGATAAAATTGAAGAACCTAAACTGGTGCCTATCGGTGTTGTTTACGAAGGTCGCGACACTGCCTCATATTTTACAACAAATGCAAGATGGAGAGAGCGACAAGAGTTACTTGATTGGGTTCGTCGACAAGGGGCAAGGGCCGGATTTGGTGTTTGTATAGATAAATCCATTATAAAAAGGCCGTACTTGACAATGCAATGTGAAAGGAGTGGGATATACAAACCATCTAAGACGAGGAAGAAACCGAACCTTGAAGGCATCGGCTCAAGGAAATGTAATTGTCTGTTTAGGTTGAAAGGTTTCTTTGATAAGGATACATTTGGTGGCTTGCAATGCTTTGTGGAATGCACAACCATGACTTGGATGAGAAGTTATCAAGACACTTTATTGCGGGTAGACTTAGTGCGGAGGAGAAGAAAAAAGTTATTGACATGACAAAGAGCTTGACGGTACCTCGGAATATTCTCACCAATTTGAAGCAAAGTAACAAAGAAAGTGTGACAACTATCAAGCAAGTGTACAATGTGCGAACAAGATGGCGCAAGGGGGAAAGAGGTAACATGACGGAGTTGCAATACTTGATTTCGAAGTTGGTGGAGCGTAAATACGTCTATTACACAAGATGCAATAGTGAGAAAACCACTCTTGAAGACATATTTTTTACTCATCCGGAGTCAATTAAATTGCTCAACACTTTTCCGATTGTTTTGGTCATGGACTCCACTTACAAAACCAACAACTACTGAATGCCGTTGTTTGAGATAGTTGGTTGCACCTCTATAAAAATGACGTATTCCGTTGGTTTCATCTTTCTTCACTTTGAACTAGAGGATAACTTTACTTGGGCACTTACTATGGTGAAAGGTCTTTTGTCCTCAAAAGACAACATGTCTAAGGTGATTGTCACCGACATGGATGGTGCTTTGATGAATGCCGTTGGCACAGTTTTCTCTGAAACATACACCATGCTTTGTTTTTTTTTTTTTTTCATATTGGGAAGAATGTAAGGGCTAAGTGCATAACGGATTGTAAAGTTCATCCAAAGCATCCCAAGGGTGCAATAGTTGACAAGAAAGAATTGAAGAAGAACAAGGTGAAGAATAGAAAGGTTGTTGAGAAAGTCGTGATCGATTGGAGAGAATTGGTCGAATCTCCTACGGAGGAGTCATATGCAAGTAATTTATTGAAATTCAAAGAGGTATGCACGCCATTTCCGGAATTCATAGCATATGTCGAAACCACGGTTTTGAACCATAAGGAAAAATTTGTGAGGGCATGGATGAATAAAGTCATGCATCTAGGGTGTAGAACCACCAACATTGTTGAATCGGCTCATGGAGTGTTGAAAAAATATTTGAGGAGTAGCGTGGGTGATTTGGCATCATGTTGGGATGAAATACACAAGATGTTGGCCGTGCAATTTGGTGAGATACAAGGAAGTTTTGGGAGGAACAAAACGATCTTGGAACATAAATACAAAAGCATCAAGATGATAAGAGAGTTGGAGGGTTATGTCTCTAGACGGGCATTGAAATTTATCTATGATGAATTGAAATGCTCCAAGACATTTACCTTTGATAAGGAAGATTGTGGTTGTGTGCAAAAGACATTGTACGGATTACCTTGTGCGTGTATTATTGCCATGTAGAACAAGCAAAAACTGCCTCTTGTCTTGGATGATATATACCCTCATTGGAAAAGGTTATGTGTACAACGAGAAGAGATTGATGATGATTTTTCCGTGATGGAAGACTGAAATGGCATTCAAGAACGTCTCCAGACAAGCCCTTAAAATATGAAACTCTACATCAAAGAGATGATGCGTCAAATAGCATTTCCGAAAACCACAAATTTGTGTCCACCTTCAAAAAAGGCGGTAACTAAGGGAACACCTAAAAGGAAGAGGACTACACTCAAAGTGTCATCAACGGGTCGAATCCCCTCTAGGTGGGAGACTATTGATTCTCAAAATTCGGATAGTCAACCTTCACAACCGAAGAGGTCACTTCCAAAGAGGAAAGATGCACGCCTTAGCACTTACTCCCGCTCACAAGCTTCATCCTCTACTTCAAAACCGTTTAGGAATATCCCATACATTTCACAAATTCCAAATATCATGAGGCCTTTTGTTGAAGAAATTGTGAATGTTAAAGGGGATGG
>Ga0315915_1007413_pt1 | contig 13119 bp, 9 predicted proteins | sample MpolbnodulesMG_FD_207738 | JGI IMG/M metagenome (GOLD analysis project Ga0315915, IMG submission 207738) | Medicago polymorpha root nodule microbial communities from Los Angeles, California, United States - branched nodules | ecosystem: Host-associated > Plants > Roots > Nodule | place: USA... | reverse complement strand
TTTCTTATCAGCTTTATCCCTTTTGTGTATCATATCTTCAATAAGAAATTCATCTATCAAATCATCAGCAGGAAGAAGCACATCTTTGAGCCTTCTAACCCAGTTTTGTACAGCATGACTTTGCTCTTGTTTGTCTTCAGCATCAAGGAGCACAGCTTTGATGGATTCAACAGTGTTCTTAAGTCTTTCCAATTCATCCATAACTCCATAAATCCGTCCAAATTCACGAAAGGCTGCAGAAGCCAGCCTATGAAAAGAAAATATTCAGCAAACAAGCTTGTATTATATCTATGTTCGTTGGTTAAACTATTTTACTTGAACAAAAAGAAAATGAAGTGTCACACACCTGTTAAAGAGACTTGTAGCAACACCGTATGGAATTTGTTCAGCCATCCTTCAAAAAAGGTAACACACAAGGCAGTTAGAAGATTGAGAAGTTTGCAGAGTTAGAGTGGCTGTGATTGTGAAATGTGAATGTAGGAAAAGTAGTAAGGAAGGGATACAATTCTAATTACCTCTTTAAAAAAATATAGTGAAAATCCAGTTTTATCATCAATATGCCGTCCCTGTGTTTACAGGTTGCAACAAAATTGTCCACATAAATAACAAAGATAGCATGTTGTCTCTAATTTTTAGAACAAAACAAACATCTTAATTAAGTTTTTAGTCCCTATAAATATTCACAAGTTTTGTTTTTAGTCCTTATAAAATAAAATCATATTTTTTAATCTTTGTGACATTTTCTTAAGCATTTTAAAGATCAAAAACGTTGATGGAAATTTTTGATATGGACTAAAAATGTTGATGAAGAAATTTTATAAGGACTAAAAATACTTAAAATTTTAATTTTTTAAATGATTTTTTACATACTTGTTTAAAACATTATCAAACGTTCCGCCGCAATAAGTTAGCTCAAAATCTTTCAAAAATTTAGAAGTTTGAGCATAATTAAACAAATTTTAATTTAATAAGGAAAATTTTGTAAGGACTAAAAACAAAACTGCAGATATTTATTGGTACAAAAACCAAAATAATAAAGAGAAATTAAAAATATAATATGAGTATATGAGAAAAAATTGTTAAAAATAATTGTATAAATATCATTTCTCATGTAAATAATAAATAATAAAGTATAAATATCTTGTCTAGTGGGAGGGAGTAATAGTATCTATGTGGCTCAACGTAGACTAGTCTTTTTTGGTAGGTTTCCGTAACCAAGCTTCTTACAATAACATTAATAGATGAGATTGTATTTTAGATTTTATTTTAGTGTGTGTTTAATTTAAAAGAAAAATTATAAAGAGAGAAGTTGAAAAGAGAGTATGTGAAGAGAGAAAGACGTGAGCAATACAGTAGATTTGATGGGTTATTTAATATAAGAAGAAGAGAAAAGAAATAGATAAAAGAGAAATGTTGATTATACTCAAAGTATAAAAATACCCTTCTGATAAAAAAATAATTAATTCTTGATTGATTTTGTTTTTTGGGTTACATCTTGAGTAGTTTAAATAATTAAATTAAGTTTTTTGATAAAAAAAAGATTAATTTAACTAATTATTATATTAATAATTAATTTAATGCTTGATTAAAAACAATTAATTTGACTTAGCAAAAGAAAATATTATTCCATCTGTGCCATAATAAATGAGTCATTTGCAAAAAAAATATTGTCCTAAAAAATTGACCTATTTCACTTTCCAATACAATATTAATTACTTTTTCCAATTATACTCCCTCAATTCGTAATTATAAGCAAATTTGACATTTTAGGTTCATTCAATTAATGATGTATGTGGTCCATATTATGAACTACATACACCATTAATTGAATGAATCTAAAATGCTAAATTTGCTTATAATTAGGAACGGATGGAGTAACTCTAATTAATACTACTTTCACCACTCTCAATACAATATATTTTACTTTACATTTATGATAAAGAAGAATGCAGCAATATTTAACAAAACACTCAAAACCATTTATCTCTTTCTTTCACTTATACATTTTTTTTAATGTATGAAATGAATAAAATGTTCATTTATAATGAGACGGGGAGAGTAATTAGTTTGGCTAATTTAATATTTAAATTTTATTTTAGAACTCAACATCTTTCCCTTTTTTTTTTTTTGGTACAAATGTTTCCCTTTTTTTAATCTCCCTCGATAATGATTTCTGCTAACCGACCCACCCATCTTAATCTATTTTCTCCCACACTAGTAATAATTTAATTCCCTTTAAACTTGAATTTTACAATCACAATTAATAAACAAACCCCCCAGAAAACTATTCTCAGCACAGGTCCATCCTGAAAACATGAATAAAAAATAGCAACAGAATGAAAAACAAAACATGGCGGTGGTTCAATAAGGCAATACTAGAGCAACAAGATGAGAGAAAAAAAAAAGCATGAATAAATAGGACAAGAACAAGGGTAATATAGGAAATAGAATAGCAAAACGAGCTTCTTCGGTATTTCTTCGCATATGAGTGAAGAAACAAAAAATCAGTGGGGCCCGCATTTTTATAATCTCTCTTCAACTTCTCTCTCACCAACATCTCTCCTCTTTTTCACCTCAACCAAACAAAGTGTTAAAAAAGCTAACATGTGCTCTACAAACGTATGTTAAATAGCAAACAAAACTAGAATCTGTACAATAAAAATTGACATTCACAAATGACTGAAGTTTAATTTTTTCGATAAATATTTATGTTTTTATAAAAACTCTAACATGTTCTCTAAGGCTCTGTTTGGATAAGTGAAAATCAACGGAACGGAGTGGAACGGAGTGGAACGGAACGGAATGGAACGAAATAAAGATTTCATTCCATTGTTTGGATATTTTATGATGGAACGGAACTAATTTTCCATTCCATTGTTTGGAAAGTTAACGGAACGGAACGAGTTTAACTTTGTTATCCCCATTTTACCCTTAAATAAAAAAAGTTCAACTCTCTACTCAATTCAATCAATATGTTGTTATTTTAGCATCATTTGTGAGTAGCACCAACACATGCAATTTCATTAAAAAAAATTCAATAGTCTTCACGGACTTGAATCCTTTATATACCAAGCTACTCAAAAGAAGTACACAACATGAGCAATATCACACTGTACCATGTCTGCTACAAGCTAATTGAAATCTGCTACAAGCAAAATTTATTGGTAAAGCTAGCACTAACCACCCATAATAGAGGGTTCGAAAATTAGAAGAAAGACATCAAACATGAATAAGATGGGAAAAAAAGAAGAAACATCACAATTAATTTGGGAAAAGAAGAAGAAATTTGGGTTCATAGATAACAAGAAATAACAATAGAAATCTTGGTTAAAAAATTATAAGAAGCATCAAATATGAAGATGAAGAAATATGAGTTAGCTTGTTGGAAGAGTTGCAAAAAAGAAGTGGTAGAGATAAACAATGAAGAGACAACAGAAGATGAGAGCAGGTTGAAATAAGAAGTGAAAGAAAATATAGAGGGAATGGTGCACGCTAAAACTGGGAATGAAAAATAAGGATCAAGTTGTAATTTTATTATTAGAGTGTTTCATTCTATTGGATACCTCCCAATTTGGAGGGAATGAAAAATTGATTAAATGAGTGTATGGGATGGAAAGAGTTCCATCACACTCCATTCCATTCCATTAATTTTTTACACAACCAAACAATAGGATGTGAATATATCACACCCCATTCCATTCCATCACTCTCCATCAATTCAAACATAGCCTAAAGACATAATATTAACATGACCTAAAAACAAAAGTATTATCCTCGGTTAACAATAAAAAGTCATAAAAATAATGATGATGATTTAACATCGGTCAGGACTTGAAAGACCTGAAGTCGTCGGTGTGAGTTGTTGTTTGTCTACGCGTTTGCATTAATATCGTCCTCAAAAAGTAGGAAATTATAACCGAGCAATATCACCACAACGCAAGAAATACAAACAAATCACATTCACTTCCAAATATTCTTAATAAAAAAATAAAATTATATTGTCACAATATTTATTTTTGGATTCCTTATATAAATAGGCAAAAAAAATATTTGAATACGTGTGTAGAGAGTAAATAATCACAAACATCAGTTAATAGAAGTTTTCAAAAATTAGCTTCATTCTTCCTTCTTGGCATGACATAACTTCGAAAAACGCTTTCTGATATCATACAAGCGTTCTGATTACTAGAAATTATAAAGGCATGTATCAGGGTCATCATCAAAGCGTTCCATTATGCAAAGCTATATAGTTCAAGGCTACAAGTTCGCTACAATGTAACGACATTTATTTGTTGAATTCTTACAATTATTTACTCATTCGGTCAAGATTTCAAGAGCAAAAAAGAAATCACAATTGCATACATGCCGGAAATACAACAATGGCCCACCAAAAAATAAAATTTGAGGAACAACCATTAATCCATACAAATTTTCAAGACCATTCACTGATCATTTTATTTATCAGTGCATAATAAAACTGAATAAGCAGAGATCCAACGATATTATCAGCGATAAAGGCTTTCAGATCTCAGGTTCTCTGCAATTTCAGTTTCCCATCTATCACCATTTTCAAGCAGCTTCTCTTTGTCGTATAAAAGCTCCTTTAATGGTTAAAACATATAATCAGGAATAAACAAATAATCAAAGAAACAAATACTTAAAATCAATTACCAAAAAAATATATAAACAATTATGGCAAGCATTAAAGATACTCATATCGTTCAATATAAAGGAAATGAAAAGGAACCTCATGAGTCTCTGTAGAAAATTCAAAGTTTGGCCCTTCAACAATAGCATCAACTGGGCACGCCTCTTGACAAAATCCACAATAGATGCACTTGGTCATGTCAATATCATACCTGCAAGATTTGACAAATTAGAGCAGAATTGAGTAATGCAAGGAGGGAGAAGGGAAGACACACAAGGTAGGTCACTGACCGAGTTGTCCTACGGCTGCCATCTTCACGCTCCTCAGCCTCAATTGTTATTGCTTGAGCAGGACATATCTGATCAAAAAAAAATTATTTGGACAAATTAATAATGACACAGCAGATGATTCTACTGAAAGGAGGGTGAGAAATAAAGCAATTATGGAGAAGTGGAAATAATACATGGAAATGAAATATTGGAATAATGGATATGTATAAAGCAATTATTGAGACTGAATTGTTATCCAGTGACACACGCCCAATAGATTTGTTTATCCCTACTGTTTACAAGATCTGCTTGTTTGTCCTATGTGGCTACACCGGATGAATAATGTGCAGTAGTACCAGTTATAAAGAAAAGATTTCAAAGTCCATATTAAAACCAACTGCTATTATAGTCGTATGAGAAAATATACCAAATACAACCTCCAAGGATGAGAGTCTGACAACCTTATTTGGGATATCTAAATTAGACAAATTTCTAATTCTTAGGGAATGCAAGCAAAGTTTCCTATGTCCGGTTCAACTAAAGATATGTCAGATTCATAAACCTACCAAAGGTTTATATCTTGTACTTTGAAAACACCTGTATATTTGTTTGTACATTAACCAACTACAAGCAACATTTGTTAACATCTACATACAATCAGTATATACAAAACAATGAAGCAACAGGAAAATGCTGGTAAATGGAAAGTTTGAATATAAAGTAAGCATTCACTTGCATTAACTAGATTTCAATATTTCAGGTTATTAGGACAGATACATAAGCTCACTCACAAGCCACAGCCTATACTTTGAGACTGAATTGTTACCTAGAAACACACACTTAATACAATTGTTTATCCTTACTCTTTAATAGATCTGCTTGTTTGTCCTATGTGGCTACACCAGAGGGATAATGTTGCGGTGATACCAGTTATGAAGAAAACGTTTCAAAGTCCATATTAAAACAAACTGCTATTATAACTGTATAGGAAAAAAAATATACAACCTCTAAGAGTGAGAGAGTTTGACAACCTTATTTGGAATATCTAAATTAGACGGATTTCTAATTCTTAGGGATTGCAAGTACATTTTTTTAAATCTAGTTCAAGTAAAGATATGTTACATTCAAAACCCTACCAAAGCTTTATGTCTTGTACTATAAAAAACACCTATACATTTGATTCTACATTAACCAACTACAGGCTACGTTTTTTTTTTGAGAGAATACAGGCTACATTTGTTAACATCTACATACAATCAGTATATACAACAAAACAATGAAGCAAGAGGAAAATGCTAGTAAGTAGAGAGTTTGAATATAAAATTGGCATTCACTTGCATTAACTAGATATCAATGATTCAGGTTATCAGGAGTCAGGACAGATACATAGGCTCACTCAGCCTATATTTTGAGACTGAATTGTTATCCATAGAGACATGCCTAATAGCTTTGTTTATCCATACTCTTTAGTAGATCTGCTTGTTTATCCTACGTTGCCACACCAGAGGGATAATGTTGCAGCGGTGCCAACTATAAAGAAAACATTTCAAAGTCCATATTAAAACAAACTGCTATTATAACCATGGTAGTCAAAATTGTATTTTGAGTCGTAAAAATGTACGATTTCACGATTAACAAACCCCTCAACAATTATGAGTACACCCAGAATCGTATTTCTGTTAATCATGTACAATCGCACATGTTAATCGTAAAATCATAACACTACGTTCATCCAATCGATTCTGGTCGCAACAGTGGAACTCGCCACGGGGCCCTCTAAAGTTGGGGATTGGTTTCAATAGTGGGCCAAAGAAGAACAGTTTCAGAGGCGCGAGTTAGAAAACGGGTTTCAGGGACTTGGGATAGAAGATAACCTGTTTCACTTTGTGGGTCAGAAGAAGGCCCATTTAGAAATTAAATTTTCTTATTATAGGAAATTGGATTTTTTAAGTGGCCACGTGAAGTGCACATTAACATGCAGTAAGTGACACTTCTTTCCAAAGAATTCTTACCACACCGTTTCTTTCCCCACCCTGCAACCATTTGCCTATAAGAGTGGAAAAGACAAGTAACTTCTCCACTATGCCTCTCTTAATCGTTTCTCTTTCCCTACTTTCATAATTTCCTGTGATCCTTTCTCCTGCTTCCATATTTTCCTCTTACATTCCTACTTCCACTTTCATCTGTTTTGGCATTTCCTTTTTCCTACTTATGCTATTTTATATGCATATTTTTTAGATTTCTGAATTTTGCATAATATTATGATTAATGTTACAATTATACGATATTGCTTCCCTTTACCGATTATGCGTAAAATCTAGATTCTGACTGTCATGATTATAACTGTATAGGAAAAAAAATATACAAATCACAACCTCTAAGAATGAGAGAGTTTGACAATCTTATTTGGAATATCTAAATTAGACAGATTTCTAATTCTTAGGGATTGCAAGCACATTTTCCCAAATCTAGTTCAACTATAGATATGTTACAGATTCACAAACCTACCAAAGCTTTATGTCTTGTTCTATAAAAAAACACCTGTACATTTGATTCTACATTAACCAACTACAGGCTACATTTGTTAACATTAACATCTACATACAATCAGTATGTACAAAACATTGAAGCAACAGGAAAATGCGGTGCCATTTGGTAGCATGAGTACTCTCTAATATCATTGTTAAACTGAAAATATTGGATAAACAACTAAATCCTTACAGCTTCACAAAGTTTGCAAGCAATGCAACGTTCCTCTCCTGTTGGATATCTTCTGAGTGCATGTTCACCACGGAAACGAGGACTCAATGGGCCTTTCTCAAACGGATAATTGATCTGATTAAATGAGGTCATGCACGTAAGTATAAGTTGCAGCACTCTTGACCAGCCAACAGTTATAAAAGACACTTACGGTAACATTTTTATCGAAGAAATATTTCAGCGTCAGCATCAGACCTCGAACAAGCTCAGTGAGAAAAAGTGTGTTGATGCTACGCTCAAAAACTGGAATCCAAAGCATCCACGGTTATTTAATTACTTTATATAAAAGAGGAAGAATCAAATTGAAAATGAAGGGCTCCTAAATAAATACCTGTACTCCAGTCCTTTGAAATTTCCTTCGCAAGTTTCTCCCTTTCTTCGTCCTCTGCGGTTTTAATATAGATAAAAAAAATAGATATTCATCAAGGGGGCATACATAATAAAATGCAAGCACGAGAAAGTAAATGGAGATCCAGTATATGTCAATTGACAGTCACAAATGATAAAGCTATTCAAATGTTTGACAAGTTATTCCCTCGACTCAATTAATTAGATGTTTTTTATTGATGGGGTCTTGGGGAGCTGCAGTGAACCCAGCGGAGACACACATGTCCGGCTGCGATTCACATGGTAATGCGGAAAGTGAGTGGAGCACATTGTGGTGTTAGAACCTGTGCACTTTCCTCTCATTTTCTACAGCTAAACTAACTGAAATGTCTAGGAAATTTTTGTTTTCTTCAAACATTGCATCCAAACCCACCCCATTATCATATTCTTGGTAGCTCAATGATTGTACAACATGACAGAACCAAAAAAGAAACATCATCCTCATTGTAAATGCTGTGAATGATTTGGTGCAGAAGCTAAAAAACAATCATTTTGTTTACTAACTATTTTATAATTATTATGCGGACAAAAAATTGTAAGAGAAACGACAGACCTAATTTGGTAGAGTAGAGGTGTGAACTCAATCGCATGCCATAATTTTGAGGGTTGTGCAGCCCTTGACCTGCCACAGCCTAAACAAGCATAACAACAATAAGGAACAGTATTAAACTAAACATTTATTTTCATCCTATACACACAAAACCTCCATATTTACAAGAACCTCTTAATCTTATACCAATAAAAATATTAAGAACATCACAAATAACAATCAATAATGTATAGTAAAAAGATAGAAAAGTCATATATTAAAATACAAGAAAGAGTAAATACAATATAGTAAATCACAACTTGTTAAGAGTTTTTCAGTGCTTCTTTCATTTCCAGTTACAACAACAACAACAACCGAGCCATATCCCACTATGGAATGTTGTATCAAATATCATATCTCTATCCAAATCATTAATCTCTAGACCGTTCTTTATAGTTTTTCTAGGTCTAAATCTGCCTCCCCTGACTATAGAATCTACAGGTCTTCTCTCTACATGCCCAAACCACCTAAGCCGAGTTTCTACCATCATTTCTACGATAGGTGCTACCCCTAAATCTGTCTCTGATGTTGCAATTTCTAATCCTATTATGTTGAGTCTTGCGACACATCCAACGCAATATCATCGTCTCTGCTACATAAATAAAATTGAGTAGAAAATAATAAGAGGAATCTTACAAGCTGGCGGGTACGAAGAGCAAGAAGAGATTTCCGAGCTAAGAATGCGGCCATTTCTGCAAAAATGAAGAAAGAAGTTTGATTCAGTTTGAATTGAATCGATAATCAGAAGAAAGGATTCGAGATTATTATTACATGAAAACTTAATTTTAATTTTTGAAATACTTGGTATTATTTTTCAAATCGATTTATGAGTTTTTTCAAAGAGAGAGATACCTGAAGAAGGTTGATCTGAGAAGAACACGAAACGAAACTATGAGATGAAGAGAAGAGAGGTAACACACAAGCGCACAATGTGTTACGTGGCAAAAACTTGACCGGGCTTTGAGTCAAGCCCAAATAATTAACACTCTTTTCGATGATGTTAACACATAATACTAACTACACCCCCGAAAGAAAAAAAGGTCTTATAATAAATAATTTTTTGGGTTAATACCCCTTTTAGTCCTTGTAATATGAGCGAGTTCCGGTTTTAGTCCCTGTAAAAAAAAAGTTTAGATTTTGTCTCCGTCATTTAAGATTCTTTCACTTTGGTCCCTCACTTGAACTTGTTAGCAGAATCTGTTGACGTGTCTTGCTTACTGGGAAAAAAATTTTGTTTTCAATTTTTTTTTAATTAAAAAAAGATGCCACTTGGATAATTACTTTTCATTTTAATTTTTATATAGTTAAAATTTGAAAATATAAATTTGATGTCAAAACCCTAGGTTCAGTTCTAGTCCCTTCAAATTCCATCTTCTTCTCATTCTCTCTTGTTCTTCCAAAAACTGCAAAACCCAAAAACGTTAATCAGAGAAGAAGGCGTGGCAACGATTGGAAGTCGATTGAAGAAAGAAAACCAAGTTTCATACTTTCGATTTTGGTTTGGAAATCAACGGTCAAGATTCGTTTCCATCCTTAAATCGACGGTCACGAATCACTTCGAAAGGGAAAACGAACGGTGACGATTGAAGGTACGTTTCTTCCCACGCTTTTGATTTTCGGAAAAACGTTCATGGTTCATACATCTTTCTTAGTTTGTTAGCTTTTATTCTTGTTTTTTTAGGGTTTTTGAACAAACATTCATATACGTATATGCTCTTCTCATTTACAGGTATGGGACTATCCAATGTTGTTTTTCACCATGTGGTGAGTTTGTAAAAGAAGACACAATGTTTTATAGGGGTGGGATGGAAACTATGATTAGTGGGCAAGACTCAGACACATGGGAGGACAAGACAAAAGATATGTCTTTATCTCATACCAACAAAAGGTATTAATTTCTAGATCTATGCTTCAATATAGTAGGTCTGTGAGTATGCTTCTTTTCTTGTATGCTTTATGTTGTAATAGAGTAGATATGTGATGAATTTAATGTAGATTTGTGAGTTTGCTTCTTTTCTTGTATGTTATATATGCTTGTTGTTATATATGCATTTTGTGTATTACAGGGACTCATTCAAGTGCTTGAAGAAAAAGCTCAGACCATTGACCATAGGTTGTGCTTAAGGCATTTACATGCTAATTTTAAAAAGAAGTTTGGAGGAGGAACATTGATTAGAGACTTAAGGGTATGTCAGTTCCAAAGCCAAAGTCTGCTGCTATGTCAGTTCCAACTGTGTCAAAGGGTATGTCAGTTCCTAACCCAAAGTCAAAACCTGCTACCACATTGAAATCTCCCCCTTGAAGAAAAGATGCAGTGAGAGATTGAAGACAATGAGGAGGCTTAAGAATATTGATGGACCTGGATGTTATGCTGATCAACCTATGACAATTGATAATGAGGAAGAAGCTGGTGTTATGACCCAAGAGAGTGTTGTTGATGCTCTTGCTAAAGTACCTGTTGTTGCCAGACTTGGTGCCTGCCTTAACTTGATGAAGCCTTGGGAAGAACCATCTACAAGATCTACACAGTAGTTGTATTGATCATGGTTTTCTTTTTGATGTACTTTTTTGGTCTGACTTATGCACTAGATGTGCTACCATGTAGTTGTTTTTTGGTATGTCATATGCCCTTGGTGTGCACTATGTTTTGGAACTAGATGCTTGCATTTTAATTTCTGTTTTATGCTACATTACATGCACTTGATGTGCTTTAATTTGTAATGAGACATATGCACATAATGTGCTTTATTATGCTATAACTATGTTTGTTCTGTTTATTTGGAACAAGTTGAATTAGAAATGACATTTTTCTTCCAATTCATATATAACTAACAAATTACAAACCATCATACAAATGGAGAAATTTAAGGCATTACGTAGACAAAATACATAATCAGTTCAATCATAATCAGTGATACATAATTCAGTAAAGCATCATACAAAACACAAGTTTAGTAAGGCAGTACATAGACATCAAATTTGTTCCAACAATTGAACCAAAATACAACCTCTGAATAATAAAACACTGGAACCAACATATAGATATTAAGCTAGTTTGAAAGCAACTGCAAAGAAAACCCAGGACATTAACAATGCCATGAACAACCAGTTGTTCTTCTTCTTCTCAGCTCATATTTCTTCTTCAACTTCATTACCTTCTTCGACTCAAGCACCTGGCCTATTTCTTGTCCGCATTCTTTCCCAAAATCTTTCCCAAATTTCTTCAAAAACTCCGTCGTCATCTCACACCCATTGCAGCCACTTTCAATCTTCTTCAGGTAACCGTTGTCAATCTTGTTCTGGGGGTAGCCGTTTTTGGCAAAAAAACTTGTCCAATTCATTATCCCATATGAAAAGTTCGCAACTTTGCACAATCGTGTTCGAATACCGACATTTCCAAAATTTTCTCCTAGGGTTCTCATCATTGTTTGATAACCACAACTTCATAACTGCATTACACCCACAAACTAGAAGTGGAGGATTTCCTCCATTTGAGTTGCCAACACACGAGATCTCACTCCCACCCATTTGAATCTGAAGCTAACCCTAACAAATACAGAAACAATAATTGGATAACGAGTTTGTGTTTGAAAACGAAATCGATTGAAATGGTGAAGGAAAGGCAAATCGAGTTTGTGTTTGAAGAATCTGGTTGAAGGAGTATGAAGAACAAGAATGTTGATGAGAAGAAGAAGGATGTCGATGAGAAGAAGAAGAAGGATGAGAAGAAGATGAAACTTTAATTGGATTATTTATTTATAAATAAATAATTTTTTATTTAATTTTGAAATAATAATTAAAATGAAAAGTAATTATCCAAGTGGCATCTTTTTTTAATTAAAAAAAATTGAAAACAAAAATAATTTCCCAGTAAGGGGTATTAACCCCTAAAAAAATTTGGTATTCGAAGTTCGAACCACAGACCTTACATATATTATGTATTGTTTCTACTAACTGAGTTAAGTTCACAACATGTCTTATAATAATGATAAAAAGAATATATAGGTCTAGTTTTTATTTAAAACAACTTAAAATTGGTGGATACACGATGTTATTTTAAAACAACACATCATAATATACTATTAAACAATAAATAAAAATGACTTTTATGTTACATTCTTTCATGGTATTAATTGAAATACTTTACAATATTCTTGAATTAGAATCCTCTTGAAGCGATTTCACATGAAAGGGTTATGTAAGATATTTTACCACTAAAAGTTATACATCATGCGGTATCATTATTATAAACAAAACTCTACATTTTAGATTCATTTAATTAATGATGCATATGATCTTTGTTATATGTTATATACATCATTTAATGAATAAATTTATAATGATGATTTTTCCTTATAATACTAACCGGATAGTGTATCTTCCTAAAAATTTAAAACAATTTTAGAGATAGTTATCTCTTTTACTTTAATTATGCTCTTATTTTCCCTTTATATCTCTATTATTTT
>Ga0315915_1007412_pt1 | contig 13119 bp, 7 predicted proteins | sample MpolbnodulesMG_FD_207738 | JGI IMG/M metagenome (GOLD analysis project Ga0315915, IMG submission 207738) | Medicago polymorpha root nodule microbial communities from Los Angeles, California, United States - branched nodules | ecosystem: Host-associated > Plants > Roots > Nodule | place: USA... | reverse complement strand
AAATGAGAAGATAATGCCCCAATAATATATTGTGATAAAATAAAATAACAGTCTTTAATTGATTAGTTTTTCAAAACTAAAATGTAAAATTTGATAAGATTCAAGTGTCATTGAAGGACATAGTAAGGCAAAATTGATTGTAATATTGTATCTCTAATAAATCTAATTTGCGTTTTTTGATCGACCCATAATCTTACGGGTTAAAGATTATCCATTGGTCTCTATTATAGTCGACAAGGCCCGTGCGTCGCACGGGTCAGAAGTCTAGTTTACTCTTTATTTTATAGGGCGTAAACCAAGAATCACCTAAATGACAAGAGGCAGATCCGTTGACACTAGATATAAGTTAAAAGACTTACACCAAATTTCAATCATTAAAATTAATTGATCTTACGGTCCTACTAAATCTAAACAAAATTAGAATATTGGGATGTTGTACATGATCTTTCCTCATTCTCTCTTTCCCCTCTTTTAGACGGTGCTTGAGATTCATTCCATTACCATCAATTTCACTTCCACTGACAGTTGTTGCCGCAATGTCTTGATCAATATTTAGGATACATTCTTAGTGTTCATAAAATCTCCCAATTTGATAACATGTTTATATATAAATGAAAAATCATGAGATTGAATCAATTTTATAAATTAATTTCCAATTTCTCTTGTAGTTACCCTTATGGAGTTTCTTTTCATGACCATGTATCATGTATCGATCCTTGTACACTAAATGGAAAATCATGAGATTGGATCAATTTGATGACGTACACTTTTATCATGTATCATCTGCTATATATGATAATTTGCATGTTGATCTTCCATCACTCAAAATCCTACATTTGGAATTTGTTCGTTTTGAAAATCGTAGTGTTCTAAAAAAAACTTCTCAATGCTTGTCCTGTTCTAAAAGATTTGCACACTTATTGTATTGTTTGTATGAAAGGTGACGAAAATAATACAGCAGAAGGGTTTAAACCATTGTCCAAGTTGGTTAGAGCAGATATCAATTCAAGTAATGTTCCATGTGATGTATTTTATAATGTCGAGTTTCTACACATAAGGGACTATAACTATCCTTCTCCAGAAAGGGACCAGATGTATCACATTGAAGATATATTCAAAGGCACCCCGGTGTTTCAAAACTTAATTCACCTCAGATTATGTTTATTGTTTACTGACATCTATCTTGGCTGGGATGGTATAGTAAAACTTCTCAGACATTGTCCTAAGCTTCAAAGATTTAAAATTGTGAAGGTTTGTGGAGTATTTTTCTTTGTATGCTTGTTGTTTTTCTTCATATCGTATATTTAATAAATGTTATTTTTTATCCCCTTTGGATCTTGAATGTGTTTCGTCTCACCTCAGATCTTGTACTATTATTAACTTTAATGGTTTGGAAGATGATCTCCAATTTGTAACCTATATTCTGCGGAATGCAAGGCTTTTACAATTCATGAAAATTTACGTTCCTGATTATTCCTTAAAGCATCTAATTGTAGAAAAACTATCATCCTGTCCAAGGATTTCTACGGGGTTTAAACTTTATGTCAATTGTTCAAGTTACTAGATATTAGTGCTTTTCATTGGTTTTTCTTCATAGAAATTAAACTTTGATGATGGTATTAGTACGAACTCTAGAGTGGACTACGATCCTTGTTGGATAACGATTCAATCTGGATGCTTTTAATTTTATTTGTCTCTGTTGCATGGAAAGTAAGAAATGTTCCAAGTCCTATTTCTTCCAGTAATTATTCTCCTATCCTTTTGTTAAAAACAATTGAGCTACCCAACGCACCGCTTGTTACAATTGTGTATATGTTGGCATTAAGAAGCTTGTGGTTTTCCAATTGTTATCATACCAAGACATGGTGCTGCCTTATGTTCTTGGTTACCAATGAAAAGAGCCAAAGAAAATACAAAGACACCAGGTAGTTAGTAATGCGTTCATTTGCTTACTTCATTACAATTTTCTGTAATTTTCTTGTTGTGCTTTCTTTCATATCTTGCGTCTTTCATTTGCTTATGATATCTTTCAATTGTTGAGAATTAATTTTTCATCATTAATTCCTACATATTATAGAGCATAAAAGTATAGTTGATATCTTAGCGTTCCTGTGTCCAAAAGAAAATCTTCATTCCACTCCACTTTTAATTCCAAGTATTTTATTGTTTTAACTTTTATGCTCCACCTGCAAAGAAAAAGAAATAAAGCATGTATATTTACTAGATATATTATCAATTATTTATCCAAACAATTTCCTTTCACAATTAACTTTCACATTTTATATAGGAAGGTGGGGGAATGAGAGTCAAGAAAGATCATTTCTGGATAGATAAAGTGGTTGTTTGATTCTTGAATCTAAGATACAAAATTAGAAAAAATTATGTTTATTATCACAGTTGTTATATGAATTATCAAAGTCTAAATTCCTATTTCCAGAAATTGGAAACACCCAAATTTTCATGCTAAGTACATTTGTTCTCACCTCACATCATGTATTTTAAACTATAACCGCTTTGTAAATGAAATTCAGTTCGCAACATATATTTTAATTTGGGATGCCCTAAAAGAATTAACATATTGTCTAAGAATTTTTCCAAATCTTAATATTCAATTGTTTTTACCTAGTTTCTTAATATTTCTTGTTTTCATTAGTTGGTAGTTTGAAGGACATAGGATTGTCTCCTCAAACAAATGAACTGTAGCCACAAATTCTTTTATGATCATGGTGAACTGCCATTGTTGTGGAAGAACTCTGCACTATATATTTTATTTTATGATGGATTACTATCTTGTTAATTTGTTTAGGTTATAGTTTTATACTAATATGTCTATATCTTCACTTACATTTAATTTATCTTTATCTGGTTTCAAATATTGCAACTTTGCACTCTAGTATGTTATGTGTTACCTGTTTTGCAACTCTGTCGTCAAATCTTTACACGTGACAGAAAGATTATCATCCAATTAAGATTATTACAACGGTAAGCACAACAAATAATTAGTTTCCTTTCAACTCTAATTAACCAATTATTATTCTTCATTCTACATTCATTAAAGAACAACGCAATAAGAACAACAAATAAATATTTTCCTTTCAACTCTAAACAACCAATTATTAAAGGACAATGCACTAGGAGATTATGAAAATTGAAACATTCTACAATGCAATAATAATCTTTCATCTGCATTCTTCAAAGATCAATTCGCAATGAGAGTTTACCCTATAATTATTCCATACTAAAGACCATCAAATTCAATGGTTTCATATTATTAGAATAGAAACTCTTTGATTTTATGTGTTTGTGTGTTGAGAAAGATGTCAATGTTCAAGAATAGGACAAGCAGAGATTTTTAATTTTTTTACGAAATTATTCTTCTGAGTTTTAAAAAAAAATTGGTGTCGAACAACCTGCTGAAAATAGTGTCACCAGTATAATGGGAAAATGTGTTCCGTGTAAAATGGCCCGAGTTTATTCTTCGTCAATGCAAGTATTAAGCAAAGTAGAAAACTTGCTAATCTGATAATTTATAATCTAGGAAAGGGGAAAAGGAAATTTGATTGATGTTCTGTTAATGAAACACATATTATTCAAACAAACCTCATCAGTTTTTGAAGCTCCCTGGAATCGATGATCTCTTTTTGAGCCAACAGTTTGATTTAACATTTACGTATCAATGAAAGGAAGATAAAAATAATCAAAATGAATAGTTAAATATAAAATGTAGAATCATTCACCTTTTTATGTTCAGCAGCAGATTAATATATGAGCTTTGAATTGAAAGTCACTGAATTTATCATGAATGTAATAACTAAATAACATTTGCGTATAAAGGGAAACTTCATTTATGTAGTTTCCAATCATGCGATAGTGGAAGGAAAAGTATAAGTGTTTTAGAGTAGAAGAAAATAAATTTTCTTAAGCTTCTTACAAGGATATATATGTTACTGCTAAACCATATTTCAGACTAGTAGATGTTTATAAGTTACTTAATAACATATGTACCTTTCATGTAAAACAATTTTATTTCAGTAACCGAGTAAAAATTCACTTTAATCCCTGAAAGTCCGTAGAATCAATGATTTTAAGAGAAGCCTAAGTTGCAGAGCAAAATAAATTTAAAAGCTTTTTTAGAAGATAGGGGAAGGACATTCAGGACAAGATGAAGATGTTGCTCTTCATTGTCATTTTGGTCCCTGCTAACATAAATACAAACATAGAGTGAAAAACTCTCAGATATTAAAGAGATCAAGCTCACCTTTGAAGACAAAGAGATAGCATGGAAGAGAGAGCACAGACCCATAGAGAGGTTAATTTTTTTTTTTTTTACCATTTTTTGCATTCAGTGATCTAAGCTTTAATTTATTTGACAACTAATAGCTTACAAATAATTCTATCAAGCATAACGAGTGAGGGAAGAGTTGCATAACAAATAGCACGTAACAAACGAGAGTGCAAAGTTGTTAAACATTAGTTAATATGTAACAGAAGATATATGCATGGTAGCTAATAAATTTCCTTATGTTCATTTGTATGAGGAACTACCATGTCCTTCAAACTAATGGAAAAACTAACGGAAACCACAAAATATCAAGAAACAGGGAAACAAATTGAAAGTTTACAATCGGGAGATATCCTCGGACACAAGGATAATTCTTCTAAAGAATGCTGATTTGCCTTTTGATTTAAGAAATGACTAATGTTGATCTTCATGACCCGTAAAAGTCGCGCATTTTGTAAAATATATGTTTCAAATTGAACTTCACCTCCATAGCCTTCGTAGTTTATGATACATGATCTGAAGGTGAGACGAAATGCATTTAGGAACAGACTCTGGGTATTTCCGGTTTATGAAAAAATCTTTGTTGAATCCTATCTGCAAAACATATACAAAATAAGATTCACAAAATTTACACCAAGAAAAGAAGAAAGATAATCAATCCAAAAAACACAACAAACCTTATCAATATAAATTGCTTGTAAATTTGGGCAATATTGGAGCAACTCCACTATATCATCACAGTGATGAAAGAAAGAAAAGTATAAATGAAGGTTGATTAAAGTTTTGAAATACAGGATAGCCAATATCACAGGAATTGATCTTTGGTTGAGGAAGCCTCTTCTTCATCTACAATTAAAAGTTTCTAAATCAAAAACAAGTTACAGATAAAAATAAAATAAAATAACAACATAAGAAAAAGTTTTAAGAAAAGTTTTATTCTCAGTAACATAATTGCGGTCGCATCAACAGTACTTGACAGCAGTTCTATGCAATTCTACGTCCATTACCACAACGGTTAAAAACTGAACTTTGTGAATTGCTTTAAATGGAACATCAAATGCACGGATATTGGCTTTGATCAATTTGGACAAGGTTTCAAAGCCTCCTGTACTAACACCATTGTCTTCTTCTGCATAGTGAATGCGAGTACACAAATCCTCTAAAACGGGACACCCAGAAAGAAGCTTGCCGAAATTCTCCTTATTCTTGAAATGAACATGATCCAAATAAAGGGTCTTAAGCGAGGGAAGATCAACAGATATATTATCATCCACCTTTATCATACTCAGTTTGAGGACCACAAGTGTTGGAAATATGAAAATACTTTGCCCCGAGATGATCAGCTGAAGATTACTAGAGACATGGAGATTCTCTAGAGGACGCTGTTTTGCGTTTTCGATCCAATGGTGGAATTTCAAACTGTTCCAATGTACAGAACCACACTTGAGGTGAAGCTTTTTGATGAGTTTGTGAGAGAGCATGACTTTGTTGACCAAGCGACAAAAGTGAAGTAAGGCATGTTCGCCATAAACAGATTTATCGTCGAAGATGAGAGATGTGAGTAATTTGCAGAGTGGAGTCCACCTTTTCGAGAGAACACTTGTTTTGAAAGCAAATTTGGTTGGAAGAAAAGAGAGAATGTGACACAGTAACTCATCAGGTAAGTTGCTAATCCTATCCATGGGGGCTGAGTTTTCCATTGTCGGTGACGTATTTCTTTGTTTAGAGAGAAAGAGCGACTTTTCAATATTTTTGGCCGCTGATTTCTTTGAGAGGAAACCTATTTAATGATATATATTGGGGAAATTGTTAAGTGCATATCAAGGTAGCGATAAAATTGACGGAAACACCGTAAATTTAACAAAATGATGTTGAAGTTAGTTTGCTCAAACTCAAAACAAAAAAAAAAAAGATTTATATATATACACACACATATTTTCTATACTATATACTACATAGAAAATAACATCTTTTGCCTTTTTGTATAACAATAAAATAACAAACTGTATACATCTATTTTGTCCTTATCATTTAAAAAAGATAATGGATGATAGTGAATTCAAATATTAAAAAAGGGTATCAAACTATATATCGTGAACAAACACGATATGTGAATATCTCTATCTTTTATCTTTAAAAAATGTGTAACAAACTATATCAAGTATATGTCACTATAAATATAATCAATAAGAAAAGGAAAACTATCATTGATAATCTGAGATAAAATATTTTCAAAGGAGCAATTAGAGAGTAAAATAGTGACTCTTATCATATCCATCATCTCAAAAGTATGTCTTCTTAACATATGTGAGATAAAATATTTATTCTTGGATCATTACTTATGGAATCAATTTGTTAAAACAAACTTTTGTTTCTTTTTCGCTGATTCATGTTCTCTCGATTAATATAATCATAAAATGATAAAAATAAAATAAAAATTATTTTATTTTGTAATTATTATGAAATCATTACTATTCGTTTAATTTAGTTTATTTCACAAAAAAAATATAAAATCTCTGGTCCATACTATTTGGGTCATTGAGATTTGTCTTCAAAAGATTGATGATTTCAATTTCATATTTGGATTCTTTCCCACTTTATTTTTTCATATATGTTCGTGTTCTACTATTTGACGATGAATAACCAAAATATTTGAATTTTAAAAAAAATTCATGTATTCTTCATTTAAAAAAGTTAAAGGTAAAAAATTAAAAAACTCGTATGATTTCATTTTTTTAACTGAAGAATGCATGAAGTTTAATGTTGTGAAACATAGACCCTTGGCATGTGTAAATATGGGACACGATTATCATGTTGTCGATTGCTTATGAATATCTTGGATGTGAAAATCATATCAGGAACAACGCTCATAAAAATAACATTCTTGTCTATACTTAAATTAAAAACAAATGTGAGTTCAAGACTTCCTTTTGTGCTTAGTAGATAACAGTTTTCTCTGTTAGACTAAGTTTTGTTATTACCATCAATAAGTCACAATGGTAGACTATTCTCAATTTTGGAGTCTATCTTCCACGACATGTTTTCAGCCATGGTCAATTATATGTAACTTTATCAAGGGAGTTTCCTAAAATTCAACAAAAATTCTCATCAAAGAAATACAAGGAGAAGATGGAAACTTTACAAAAAAAAAATGTAGGTTTTACAGATATTCTTTTATTGACATCAATATGTTTTTTCCTTCACATAACAACTCATTTATACACGTATGTTATTATTTTACTAATTATTATTAGGATAAACACTAAATGATCGTTATTTTATTTTTATTTTATATACATGAAAACCAAAATACGTCGAGTTATAAATAATTTTGTTATATGTTTTGACAATAATTTGTAGATAAATCTATCTACGAATAATTTCCATAAAAAATTTAAAATTATAATCAAAATTATACAAACAAACATTGTAAAATATACACACACGTTAACGTCGTAAGAAGAATAGACTGACGGACGCGATAGTGATGAGATTAAGAGAAAGAGAGATTTTCATCACTATGTTGAAGAAGATTCAAACATTATGATTAAATATTGTTTTGTTATTTTCCTCAACTTATTTCTTCACTAGTTGCAGGGCATATTGGATTGTCATAACACCTAGGCAAATTGATTCATCTGCACAGTAATTGAAGTTTTGTTTATAAGAGTGGAGAATCAAGTGTATAACATCTCAATCAGTTATAATGATAAGCTCATATTGATGCTTGCATACAATTAACTTACTATACGAAGGGGGAAAAGTTTAAAGGATCATAGTGAGATATGTTGAGTTCAGTGTCATGTTTTCAAACAAGTTAAATTTGCATTAACTGATAAGTGAGGCACTTCTACATTTACTATGAATCAAGGAACTAATAAAATTTACACTGAGCAAGAGAAGACACTATAATACTAAAAAACTATGGTTCATGAATGAATATTGTAATCATCAAAATCTTCATAAAGTTGTGGCCTATGAAAAATGAAGATGGAAAAAATGTTTCATTTCTATCTAACTCTATGATACAAAACAAATGCAAGTCAGAAGAAGTAGTTTGAACATGAGAACAACAAAATCACATACAACTCTAATGAAGTAACCGATGAAAGTAGTACTCTTTCCTTTGTATTTTCTCAAGATCTTTCTATTGTTAATGGAAAAAGGGCAGCAGCATCTGTGATAACAATTAGAATATCACAAGCTCTTTTATGCCAACACATCCCAGTAACAATTAGTTTATCAAGCACAGTCCAAACTCGACAAGTCGCCCCCTCGAAAACTTCTCGATCTTACATTAACGATGTATATTAATCATAAAAATTGTTTTACGATTTGAATTCCCAACCAAACTCTTTGCTAATCCAATGTTGAACAGCAAGGTATTTTGACAATAAATCGGACTTGAAACAATTCTCACTTTGAATGCAATAAAGCAAAATAAAACTAAAAACATCCAAACAAAATAGTCATCAAGCTACAATAAAAGTCCACCCTATAATTCTTCCACACTAAAGACCATCAAATTCAATGGTTGCATATTATTATTACAATAGAAACTAATGAACAACACAGATATCTGGGTACTAGATAGATTCAAACAAAAGATTACATCCCATGGACATCCTTGGACAGGTGGATAATTTATCCTTAATTTGATTCTCTCTCACTCCATTTGAGAAGCTAGCTGTAAAATTGATTTTCATCACTTCTAAAAGCATCGCATTCTGCAAAATATAGGTTGCAAATCGAAGATCATTTCCAGAGCCATCAAAGTTTAGAAGAGTACATGATCTGAGGTGAGACGAAATGCATTCAATAGATGGAATTGGGCTTTTCCAATTTTTGGATAATCTGGTACTCCACTGTCAAAGGGACAAAGAATAACATTCATTAAAATATATATTAAAAAAGAGCAAGTAAAAGAAGAACATATTAATCCACAAACCTTTTTCAGGTAAAGGATTTGAAGCTTGGGACAAAGTTGGAGCAATTCTATCACACTATCCCAACCAAGAAAGAAATGATAAAACAATAGTTCAATGTGAATTAAGTTTCGAAAAACTGGAATGCTTGTCAAAGTGGCTTTTTGTTCATAGTCTATGCGTAGAAACTCGACCTTAGAGATGGCATTGAACGGAACATCAATTGGACCAATATCGGCTCTAACCAATTTGGACAAGAACAAGGTTTTGAACTCTTCCACTTCATTATTTTCAACATATCTAGGATGAGAAGTATGCAAATCCTCTAGAATAGGACAAGCATTAAGAAGTTTCATGAAATCATTCTTATTTTGAAATCGAACAAATCTCAAATGTAAGGTTTTGAGGGATGGAAAATCAACAATCAAAGTTTCAGCTTCAACTTTTAATCTCTCAAGTTTCAGAACAACTAGGGTTTGAGAGGTGAAAATTGTGGGATTCAAGGTAACATTATTCATAAAGAGATGAAATTCCTTGACATGACGTTGTTTAGCGGCTTCAACCCATGCATGAAAGCGTTGATTATCAACGTCATAAGATCTAGAAATAAACGTGAGGCTAAAAGTGTTGATGGATTTGTTTATCGCAGAAGGCGAAAGCACGAGTGTATCTACAAAATGACAGAACCAATAGATGGCGATGGAATAATCATCATCCAGAACGGTTTCATCGTCATCGTCTAGGATGGTTCCATCATCATCGTCTTGGACGGTTCCATCGTCGAACAAGAAGCTAAGAACTGACAGTGAATAACAGAGTAAGGCCCACCGTTTGGAAAGACGTTTGGTAGCGAAAGCTTGTCGAGTCGGGAGAAAAGAGAGAATGTGACAAATTAACTCATCAGGTAAGTTACTAATCCTATCAATGGGGGCTGAGTTATCAGTTTCCGATGACATGTCTGTTTCAGAAACATGAAAACGGTTAAGGGTTTGCAAAAGAGTGGTATTCTTTTTGGTAGTGTAAAAGAGTGGTATCCTCCAAAAACAGGAAACTGATACTGATATTTATTTATTTTTTTACCGGAAAAGTGGAAAATTGTTAATCAGCCAGCGAAATGAGACCCATTTTCTAGCAACTTCTTTTTCTTTTTTTGACAAGGTCATTTATTTTCCTTGATTTCACATTCAATGGTTTATTTATTTATATATATATTGATACAAAAAAAATGAACAATCAGCCTTTATAGAAAAAAATACAGCTTCAATTCTTCCACAACGCTCCCCACCTCCTTTGACTTTCAAAATTTGAATAGCCTAAAAATGGTAGTAATTTTAAAAGAAAAAAACTCAGGTAAAATTCCTCCAAAAGATTTTAAAGGACCATACGAAAAGCACCATACGAAAAATTTGTTATCTCCAAAAAATTTGTATTTTTAGTTAAGAACCATACGAAAAGCACCTAAGAAATTGTACATAAGTTTTATCCATTTTAAAATATCATTATTACAATTAAATATTTCTTTAAAGGAATGATCATTAAATTATAATGATTGGAATCACCCAATATTGTTTTGTTTTAAATAAAACACATTTACCTCAATACCTATTTTTTATTTTTTTTAAAAGAATGACTGCTGAAGCCCGAAAAAGAAAGATTACACAGGAATGAAACGAGTGATAGTACTATCAATATTTAGACAGGAAAATAATAATCATACAATAAATAATTTATTTGCATTTTAATTGACTGCAATGATTGCAATTACTATTCATTTAATTGGTTGTCAAACTTTCCATTTCTAATACTATGCATTCAAAATAAAGAATATTTCTTACTAAGAAATGTTTGTTTTATAAACATAGTTGCAAAATAATGTTTGTTTTAAGTACGAATAATTGTTAGTTTACCCAAGAAATAATAATTTCATAATACTCATTATAAACACACCAATCCTACATGACATTTTTTATTTGTTAGATATATGTTTTTATGGACAAGTTGTGTTTAGCAACACTAGGGTTCACAATATCATCATAACATATTTTTTGGGGAGTGTTTGGATTTTGTTTTTGTGGCCATTCATGATAGAGTTGCGAGGTTTTGACTCAATTTTTTGTTCATGTTGGTTTGTGGCGGTTAGTTTGGTTTTCTCGGTGTTTAAGATGTACGGTGTTTGTTGTTTCTTTTAGGTTTTCCGCCTATTTACGGGGCCCTTTGCTTTCTAGTGTCTGTCCACCGGTCCCTCTCCAACTCGTATTGTGCATGGATTAGCTTATTAATGAATTTTTCCGTTCATAAAAATAAGGGTTAATTAAGTTTTTAGTCACTATAAACATTCACAGTTTTGTTTTTAGTCCCTCTGACATTTTCCTTAAGCATTTTAGGGACCAAAAATGTTGGTGGAAATTTTTGACAAGGACTAAAAATGTTGATGGAAAAATTTTATAAGGACTAAAAATGTTGATGAAATTTTTTATAAGGAATAAGAAGTGTGATTTTATTTTGTAGGGACTAAAAACAAAATTCTGAATATTTATAGGGATTATTTACTTAATTAATTCTAAAAATAATAATAACACATTTTTACGAGTTAAATATGTTTTTAATCTCTAAATCATGATAAAGAAGAAAATTGTATGCAAATAATAGAAAATTATGTATTTCATTGATAAAACACATGATAAATAATCTCATTGATAAAATAGCCGGCCCTAGTTTTTTGGTGAGAGAAAATCCAACTTCTTTCTAAGTTTTCTTTCTCTTTCACTCGTCGAGGAGTGGTGGTTTCACGTCATTTTTTGACCTAGAATTAATCACCCCTCTACATCCTTTTTCCTTTTTATTTCAATCTAAATAAGTGATCTCTACATATATCAAGTGTTTTCTTGTGTTTTTTCGTGATTTCATCGTCGAAGTGTGGTGTTGTGTTGTTCGTCATCTTGTGCGGTGTTGTTTGATTTCACGTCTTGTTGTGGTGTTCGTTTGGTTTATATTGAAAGATCAGCTTCAGTCAATCACGGATTTAATCGATGATTTGGACGCCAATGTTGCAGACCTGGAAGCATGGGTATTCTGATGATTTAGATTTCATCATATTTTTTGTAGGCATTTTGCTATTAACTTGGGTGGTGTGAGTTTGTTCGCAGATTCATCCCTTGCGTTTTTAGTGATGTTGAATCTGATGTATTCTCTCAATTTGAATGAATGAATATCCTTTTATTTTTATAAAAAAAATAAAATGATTTCATATAAATAGAAAGAAAAAAAACAAAAAAAATTATTTTTTAAAATTAAAAAATAGTAGCGCTTTGTCTCTTGTGCATGGTACATGTAAATATACACTAGTTTGTAGACAATACACAACGATTCTTGCTCATGTCTCATAATTTGTTTATTGAATCTCATGTGTGTATTTGTTTTTTGAATGGCAAATAAGTAAATGAAAAGGAGATATCTCCTACAAGTGTACGAATATTTATAAATGATGAATAAAATAAGGAAAATTCTATGGTGAAGTCGTGAAAATGACTTTTCTGATGAAGTTAACACTATAACATCAAAAGTGTAGTGAGTAACACCCCACTGTTTGTACAGTGTCATCAAAAGTTCAGTCCCCATAGTATCATCAATTCATCAGATTAACAAGACTACATTTAATCTAATTTTATCCTACCTTGTTTTAAGTGTAACACCTCACAAAGTGTAACACTTAAGACTATCATATAATATGATCAAATCTGTTTGCATGTTAAAGATGCCAACGATAAAATAGTACCTGTAAGTCTAAGATGTTGCAAGCATTACTAGATGAATTACTATTGATCATTAATCAGTAATCAACAATTTAAAAATGAATCAAACATTAAAATCAAAATTAACTTTTTCAAAAAAGTCAGTTTTCTGACTGCACCG
>Ga0315915_1007411_pt1 | contig 13121 bp, 18 predicted proteins | sample MpolbnodulesMG_FD_207738 | JGI IMG/M metagenome (GOLD analysis project Ga0315915, IMG submission 207738) | Medicago polymorpha root nodule microbial communities from Los Angeles, California, United States - branched nodules | ecosystem: Host-associated > Plants > Roots > Nodule | place: USA... | reverse complement strand
TTTTATTGGTATATGTGCAATTAGTGGTGCCTTTGGAGTTGCAGATGCTCATGTTCAAGGTGGAATGGTGGGAGACTTGTCCTACATGAAGCCAGAATTTATTCAGGTCAGCTATACCGATTATAGTTCTAAACTGCGAATTATAATTGAATTTGTGGTTACAAACGCTGCATTTTACGCAATATCAAGGTTTGCAACGTAATTACAACCACAATTTTACCTCTGTTTGATTCTATGTTTGGACCTAGTCAAACGTGGTTTGACCATAAATTGTTATGTTTTTTTCTAGACTTTATGATTGATTTGAAACTTAAATCAATTTTACGTAAAAGCTAATAATTATGATCTAAACTATCCTAACATAAATTGATAAAAATCATATTTATGTTAATGTATTCTAACATAAATCATTTTACGTTCAGTCAAAATCAAATTGTCATCGCATAATCAAACATACGCTTATCTATGATACTGATATCTGTGGTTTTTAATGTTACAGTCTTTCCTATGTGGTTTGGCAGCATCTGGTGCATTAACCACTGCTTTAAGGTTAATTACAAAAGCAGCATTTGATAATTCTAAGGATGGTCTTAGAAAAGGAGCTAGTAAGTTCAACTTTTCTTTTTCTTTTTCTACAGACACCAGTAACCTAAATTTCATCTAATTCATTTAGATTATATGATTATGATGATGTTCCAATTATTGTTTGTTGCTATTGAAATATTCATAATATAATTATGACCATTTTCCTCAGTCTCTATCCTATTTAGTTGTTAATATATTTACTTTTATTGCAGTTCTATTCTTAGCCATATCAACATTCTTTGAGCTTCTATGTGTTCTTCTCTATGCATTTGTTTTTCCTAAAATACCAATTGTGAAGTACTACCGTACAAAAGCAGCATCAGAAGGATCCAAAACTGTTTCAGCTGATCTTGCAGCTGGTGGCATCCAAACAATACCTAAAGAAGTACTATTTCTTTCTTCTGTTTTAGTTTCCGATGTGTCTCAAACTTTCTCATTGTTTATGATGATTCACCTTATAATGTGACAATAATTTCCCTTTTTTCAGGACGAGGATCATGCACACAAACAAGAGAGGAAGGGAAACAAGGAATTGTTTTTTGAAAACATTGATTATTTACTTGATATGTTCCTAATTCATGCATTGACACTATCTATTGTCCCTGGATTTCTGTCTGAAGATACTGGAGCACATAGTTTAGGAACATGGTATGTTCATTGCTACCAGCATTCTAAATCTTTGGTAATTTTACCATTTTATTTTAATTTCAAATTTTTACTTTTTACGAATCGAAACAACATGGACCGACAAGACCACTATTTCAAAATGAGACATAAAACAATAAAATTCATAAAGATGTGTACTCTGTAATTATATATGTAATACTGAGGAAGTTGTGTTTTTATTTGTCTTAGGTATGCTCTTGTGTTAATTGCAATGTACAATGTGTGGGATCTAATAGGAAGATACATCCCACTCTTTGAATTTTTGAAATTGGAGTCACGAAAGATGATCACGGTAGCAATACTATGTCGTTTCTTACTTGTTCCAGCATTTTATTTCACTGCAAAGTATGGTGATCAAGGTTGGATGATAATGTTGACATCATTTTTGGGGCTATCCAATGGTTACCTCACTGTATGTGTTATGACATCTGCTCCCAAAGGTTATAAGGTAAGACCTTGAGAGCATATTATAGTAGTGTTTAATTTGGAACCAACTCTAGGAATTTCTAGCATCCACGCATTTGAGATATTGGTGACTGTTCGATCAAAATCGGATAGTCTGGACCGTTCGGTTTTGATTGAACGGCCACCAATATCCTTAAAGCATAAATGCCAGATAACTATACTATATGGAATCAAAATTCACATTAATATTTTATATTTTGATTTATTGTAGGGTCCAGAACAAAATGCCTTGGGAAACCTGTTGGTGTTGTTTCTACTAGGAGGTGTTTTTGCAGGGGTGACACTAGACTGGTTGTGGTTGATAGGCAAAGGTTGGTGAGATCTCAGTTAGCACAAGGTAAAGGAATAGTTGTGATTGAAGCTATCATTGTAAAAAAGGAAATTGGTGTCATTTTTCTAGAGATATGATATGGTTAAATGGCACGACAAAAAGGTGTATGTGTCATTTAAACAAGGAAGGGGATGTATGTGCAATTTTTCTAGTAAATAAAGGTTACGTAGTGTGCATTTTAAAAATAAAAGGAGTGTCTGTTTCTCCATGGTAGATTTATAGGAAGTAGATTCATTACCATGTCCAAGGTAATAATAGTAAAAGGAAAGCAATCACTTCTAGTCCCAAATTAACACAAAATTCGTTGAAGTATGATGAGGAGATTTCAATTTTTTTTATAATTTCATTATGTATTGGTGTGTTTGTGTTGACTTTACTGCTTTAGCGGTGTACCCGTTCGTCAGTAATCTAATATGAACACGTTTTGTGTTTAGATTAGTAACCTACATATTCCTAGCAACTTGATGAGTAATATAATAGTCATTGCTAAGTTTATTAAACTATATATTAGATAGTTGCTATCAACTTTATTTTTTTTAGTGTGTCAAGTATCGAACCTAGATCACTTAAGTTGAATAGCAAATTTTCGACTAAGTTATTCTAGGATAACCGGCTATGATCAAGTTAGTTAAGAGTCTTGAATATTAATCCATAATTAGAATAAGAGTTAGTTGCATAGTTAGTTGAGTTTGTTACTTAACTAACAAGTAACCACTATAAATCAGTTGTAATCACACTCTTTCATTCACTAATGAGAATTGATACAACACAGATACTTTCTCTGAATTTCATCATCAATCTCTCTTCTTTACCATTATATTCACAAAATGCTTGTCTTGCAAGAAACACAATAGCTGCGCTAACAAAGAGTATGTTAGCCCCAACTATTTTCATCAGATTTTAGCTCATATAGAGCTCTTGTTGTGGCATCACATTCAACTAATATAATTCAGTTGAATTTCTATTTTCTGCATTCTCCTTTAAGGAGAACATCCTGATTTATATCATAATTTGGTCATTAAATCCATATCATATTTGAGAAGTTTGGACTAAAAATTAGTTACTGATCCACATTCATCTAATTGAAGGTGTAGGTCTAAGGGTTTTGACCTCTTAATTTTAACACCTTCTGACAGAGTTTATTTGCTAAATTTTGAGCTTTTTTTTTTTTTTTTGGGAAATTTTGAACTTATGTTCTCTTCTTCGGGAGGTCCTAATGTTTAAACAAGACATCATAACTATGTTGGCATCTCTCGTTGCACAGCTATCATTTGCATCATTCTAAAAATATTATTAAAATAAAAATGAAGATATCATATATGAATATCTTTTTATAACAAGCAAATATACACTAGTGCTAAAAAGTTTATACGAAAAGAGACTTGAAAAGAGAGGCTCGTGACAAAAATGGACAAAACTCAAACAGACATCTTTGTCTCTTTGCATATACTTGTTCTGTTGTCCAATAATAATAGTTTCACGTGACTGACACAAACAACCCATGTAGTAGACCCTTCAGACACAAACCACAATGATTTGGGTCCCAATCATAATAACAATCATTCTCCAAAAGAATTTAATCAACGGTGAAGATGATGTCTCACTACTACTTGTGTGATCAAATTGCATTGAATCAACGGCTAAGGGCATGTTCTCTTGGTCTGGACTACACTTTATATCGTGTGGATGAGCACTGTACATTACTGCACGTAACACTGCTGATACTGTTGGTATATACAATGTCTTGTTCCTCCCTAACAGCCATGTTAGTGCCATCAATTGACAATCCCGGTTGTACATTTTTCTTTCTCTGTCACTCTCCTTGGTATCCTTCTTGTGAACTTTCAACTGCACCCCTCAACAATCAAAATCCGAAATTAACAAAATATATGTTTACATGAGCGATGAGTTAAGCAAAATTAAGCAAACAACGTGATTTTGTACAAAAAATCATAGTGGTTCACCGTAATTTTAACGCACCTAGAGTAATACCAAAATGTGGTGTCACATTTTGATTTTCACAATTCAGTGTCAATTCAAACATGTACTAAGATAACGATAAAAAATATAAGTTACGGGTGTGACTTTCGATCATGTTCAGTTGATTTACTTGGTTGAACCACAATTGAAATGTATAACAAATAAGCAAAAAAAAAATATTTAAAAGAAAAACGAGATTGGTCCAACCAAACTGCAATGTAATCGAAATTAAACCAACGAACAAACTAATATGCCCCTGTTCAACAGATTGAAGCAGCTAACTCGATCGGTCTAATTTTTAAAATATTGGTTTATATATAATGTGTAATTAATTAATTTACCTTTTGTAATGCAGCAAGACAATTGGTGCAACCAGCATAAGAAGAGTTACGACAATTTTTCTCCAAGTCACGAACAGCAGCAGTAGGAGTAGCTTTATGAGAACCAGATACATTGTGAACCATAGTAGAAACAGAAACATTAAAAGCAGTGGGACAATTTAGTGAGCTTATTTGATGAAGCCTAATTCCACAGAAGCATAATATGGCATCACAACTAGCATTTGGTGTCGGGATTATAATGTTCCGGTTGCGAAGCGAGTCTTGAAGGGAGTTAACACACTTCTGAGAATCATCCGGCATCATCGGAAGATCAACTGAATTTTCCGATGGTGGAGGAGAAATCTCTAATGCTCTTCGTGCGTGAGCTGTGAAGAGCCAGGCCGCGAGTACCGGACAGCATCGACTTCGGTCGAGGTTGTTTCCACAAGCGTCGTTGACACCGCCGAAGAGTTCGTTGGAGAGGTCTAGTTTGCATATTTGGGATTCTGTTGGAGTGGGAAATGAAGGGAGTGTGTTTGAATGTGAAATGTGTGAAATTGATGTAAAAAATACAAAGAAAGCTATAAAGAAAGTTAATGATTGCATTTTTTGGTATTATGTTGAGTTTGAATATTGAGTTGAGTTTAGACTTTGGAGTAGTGGGTGAAATGCTGGGAAATTTGTTTGGTTTTGGTACATAACTTGGATTGGGTAATAATAGCATACGGATGAAATGAGAGTTGATATGGTTCACAAGGTTTTGAAAGCTTTGAAGAAAAGTATGTCAGAGAATTTGACAGTTTGTGGTGTCCTTTTCACTTTTTTTTCACTTGTTTTTTTCTTTCTTGTGTGTCATTGTTATTTCTTTTCATCATATTTTGATGTATGTTACTATTTTACCTTGTTTGATTTTGATTGCAAGTGGCATTTCCTTTTTAACCCTTTGTATTTATAGTTTTCGCTTGAAATTTTATACCAATCAGAACTTTGATACATCTGTGAATCAATGTCTGTCTTCAAGTCTTTGTTTTTATATTCTTTTTGGATTATGTTATATTTTTTGATTGGTTAACTTAGTCCTAAACAACACTACACCACCAAAAAAATAAACACCTCTCGTATTCGTAGTGAGTAATGAATGAAGCTCAGCCGATGGATCAAAAAGAGTCACATACCACTACTCGACTATGCTCCAAGCTTGGAGAAATAATCGGTAAACATATTACCTTCCCTAAGAATGTGATGCATTAAGAAACTCAATGATTATCGATATAATTTTTTATCACCGCTATCTCATTGCCATAACGGTGCTTCGAAACATCCGCAAGCTGCATCGGGTGGATAGTTGCAAAGAGTCAATGTAACAGATAATATTCCTTAAACTTGCCTCCAAACACATTCAAATCCCGTGCACCAAAGCCATGATCTCGCCATGGAGGCTAATGGAATAGCCAATGTTACCGTGGAAGCCACATATATAGCCTCTGTTGGAATTCCTAATCAAACCACCAAACTCTGCCATACCTAGATTGGTTTGGGAACGGCCATCGAAATTGAAAACACAACATTGAAGTGGTATGATCAAGAGGTACTAGAAGAGGACTCATGATCAAATGACAAACCGATGTAGCTTGGTTTACAAGTAAACAAACAATGAAACAAAATTTCAGATCCAATTTCACAAATAGGGTAAAGTGTGTCCAAGAAAATACCTATGTGATTCAAGATGTATCTAGTGAGAATTGCATCACTTGCCGAAGAAAGAACTGAATGTTGGATGGGATTTTAAGCTTCCATAACCCTGTCCAAGAAACCACAGTTGAGGTTGGGGGTGCCTCTTCATGATTTAACCAAGAATATCCATACTTAGCACTATTAATTTCCCATGTACAATTACTCCATATCCGATTATCAATCACATTGTCTACTAGGAGGGGTGTTGTTAGAGCAATTTTTCTCGGACTTTTAGAGGCTAAGTGATATAAATTCTCTGCAAATTTAAGTCTTTTCTTGTAAGTATGTATTTGATTTGAAGATCAACATCGTGTGTTTGTACAAGAGTACCTAAAAAACTAAAATAAATTGAAGAAAATGTAAGAAAGGAGGTGAAGAAGAATGAAGGAAAATGTTGAAGATCCAAGCCTTTTTATAGCCTAAAACAAGTCCTAGGTTATTTGGAAGTCAAGGAAAACATGTTTTTCATTCAAAACTGTCCAAAAAACGCATTAAAACTCCACTAACCGGCCAAACCTTTGGTGAAACGTCACCGTCCAAAATGTTACTGAGGTGTTCCGGATTTTATAATCCGGATAGCATGAAGTTTTTCCGGATTTTAAAGTCCGAACTTCATCAGGCCCTTTTATTTGGAGCGTTTTCTTGGCGAATGGTTTGGAAAAAAATAGAACAAAGATACATAACATAAAAAGAAGCAACATAAGACAAATAAAAAGTTAAAAAAAACCATAATAACATAAATGATGAAAGTTTAAATGATGAACATCTTTGACGTAAATTAAAACATAATGAAAGTTTAAATAATATATATTATTCAAAACATAATGCAACAACTTAATTCAACAACACATAACTAACACGCAATTAAAACAACATAAAACATGTGATTAATTAAAACATAGCACATTATCATAGATCATCTAAACTAATTTCTTCGTCTGGTGGTTCTAGGAGTGCCCTGATCTCTTCGTAGTTCCTGGGCCGGATCAAACTTTTTAGAATTTGTTCAGCAGATCTAACCAACGAAGCGTCCAACTCGATCGGTCCTCTAGTATTGTGCTAACCAAAGACAGAGAACATGGTTCTCACGTCGTTGTCGTTCGTTAGTTTCATCCGGCTGAGTCGGACAATGGACATCGATATTCAACACCGACCACCCTCCTCGTGTCTCTGTGGTTGAGTTGACGGTTGATTTGATCCAGCTCATCCTTCAGCTCGGAGAGGGTGACATCGTTGTGAATCCTAAATAGATGGGGTGGTGTTCCACCGTTGTAGTAGACTGCCGCTAACTTGGTGTACGGATAAAATCCAAAGAGTTCCATGATTTTTCTCTGGTGTATTTTACTTGTAATGAAAACAGGGACCCCTATTTATAGAGGTATCTGAGCGTTGTGGACCACAAAAACTGTCGGTGCAATGCGGGTCACACAAAAGAATCCAATGCTGAAGTAATCCGGATTATAAAATACGAACCATCCATCACCCTACTGAAAAAGGCAAGTTTCGCGTAGATACACCCCAGTATCGTATTTTTCCGAATTATATAATCCGGAAACCATGATGCATTCCGGATTATATAATCCGGACTACACCAGACCATTTTGGCCGGTGTAGTACAACTACACCACAGATTATGTGTCTTTGGTGAACATGTAATTCTTTCTTCTTTTTTTCCCTTATGCGTGTTTCATGTATTGTTGTGAGTTTTATTAATAATAATTTATGTTGACGTTGTGATACTTGCAAGGTGCAGCAACTTTGAAGCAAAAATCCATGTCACAAACGATGGAGAATGGAAACCGTATGTATAGGGAAAAAATTAGAAGAATAATAATGACGTTAACTTGTAAAGGGAGGTTGTTGTCTATTATAGATCTATAAATCTTGAGGAACTCAGTGGAGGTTAGTGTCTACTACAAAATTAGAGGGGTGTTTGTGTTGTTTAGAGAGATCTTAGGGGAGGTGAGTTTCATTTTCACTTTTTTTATTTGATATAGTTTCAATCAACTGGATGTAATCTATTGAAGAAGTTTCGGTTACTAAATGTTGGTACCTAGCAGTCGTAACTAATTGCATATTATTAGTTCAATTTTGGAGTTAAAAAGTTGTATATGATAAAGTTGTCATGCCATTGATGGGTTAAAATTTCTAAAATAGATATACATGTTTAAAAGATAATAAATTATATCAAGAGTAACGTCGGACAATGAATTTTTTTTGTTGAAGAAATCAAAATGGGATATATTAACAGCAGCGGTGAAAACTCTCAAGTACAAGGTGTACTAGAGGAATCACCCCGAAAAGCAAACAGACAATCAAAGTTATTACATCAAAAGGTCAGTCGATACTCAAACAATGAAAAGGATCCGACCACCAACTCTGAGAACCGTACACAAAAGTGGTATTCTTTGCTTTTAACCACCAAAGCGAATGATATTTAACCTTTTCTAAGAGCTGTATAATTGGTGTTTCTATGTTATTAAACAACCTGTTGTTACGTTCATTTCAAACCAGCCACACACAAAGAAGTCAAATTAATTGTAAGAACGACCTACGAGCTATTGAATAACCTGTAGAGTGAGTGAATTGATAAAAATGTTGTGTAATATTTTGAGGGTCTACACCATTTACACCGATCCAAGACTTGATATGTTGCCATAAAGAACCAAAAATCTCGCAATGAAGAAACAGATGGGATGCCGACTCATCAATACTGCACCCCGATACACACCTAGCATCCGCGGCCTGTAGTATACCACGCCTTTGAAGATTAAGTTTCGTAGGTAATCTATCCTTCAGCAATCGCCAAGCAACGATAGAAACTTTCAACGAAACTTGTTTATGCTAGACAAGGTCTACTGTTTCATCAACTTGGGGAAGAACCGTAGATGTCAGAATCTGATAAGAGCCTTTCACTGAAAAACCATCATTAGGATCTGGATCCCACTGCCACCTGTCAGAAATATTAGCCTGTACAACAACAGTGTCAAGTAAAATCCTACACTCCTCTAACATCTCCTCCTCCCACACTCACAGACGTCTCCTCCAACTCCACGCCTCACCACCTTGCTCCCACCCTAGAGAGAACATATCCACCACCGTGCTAAACTTATTTGATGCAAGATCATATAAGCGGGCAAACCTCCTACAAAAAGCAACATCTCCAACCCATCTATCTAACCAGAAAAACGTACTTGTTCCATCCCCTAACACTTTCGACACCCTCTCTACAAACCAACCCCCCTCCTCCTCGCCTACACCATCCCTAATCTTTGCTATCTCCCTCCACCAAGATGAAACACTCCAGCCCCCGACCTCCCTGCCTCCTCACCATATCTCGCCACCAAAACCCTATACCAAAACCCGTCTCTATCCACCAACAACCTCCAACACCATTTACCTAACAACGCTATGTTGAATTCCCTCAACTTCCTCATCCCCAACCCTCCATACTCCTTTTGTAAACAAATAGAGCTCCAAGCAATCCAGGAAATTTTTCTATTATCCTCACTCCCTCCCCAATTTTTTTTGTAAAAATTGATTCAATGAGAGAAATTATACCTGACGGAGCTTTGAAAAAGGAAAGAACATAGACAGGAAGCGAGGTCAGGACTGATTTGAGAAGTACTAAACGGCCCCCGAAGGATAAAAAACGACTTTGCGCCACCCCGCCAATCTAGATTTAATGTTAGACACCACAGGTTCCCAAAACGCCAACCTCTGAGGATCACCTCCAATCGACAAACCAAGATATAAGAACGGAATTTTACCCACTTTACAATTTAATATAGATGCTGCCTCGGTCAACCAAGAGTCTCCAATATTAATGCCTACCATTAAACTCTTATTAAAATTCACTTTAAGGCCAGACATATCCGCAAACAAAGTCAACACTGCCTTTAAAGAACGCACATTTGCCCAACTCTTTGCACCTAATAACAGGGTGTCATCTGCGAATTGTAGGTGAGACACCTTTCACTGAGTTCGATGTTCCAACCCCATATGCCATATACAAATTATTTTCCACCACCGAATTCATCATTACATTCAATCCCTCAACTGCTAGCAAAAAAAGAAAAGGAGAAAGAGGATCCCCTTGACGCAGCCCCCTGTGTAAATGAAACTCATCTGTCGGGCTACCATTTACTAAAATTGATGCAGTTGATGTAGACACACACTCTTTGATCCATTTCCTCCATAGAACCGAAAATGCCATTTTGTTCATTACCGCATCCAGGTATCCCTAATAAACTAAATCATATGCTTTTTCAAAGTCAACTTTAAAAAGCATCAACTCCTTGTTTGATTTTTTGGCCTCATCAACCACCTCATTTGCAATTAGAATGCCATCTAGTATCTGCCTGTCTTTTACAAAAGTTGATTGTGTCTCTGATACAACCCGACCAATTATCAATCTCAACCTGTTAGCTAGCACTTTTGACAATATTTTATACAGACATCCAATCAAAGCAAGGTCGGAAATCATTTAAACGTTGGGGACTGTCAACCTTAGGAATAAGAGCTATAAATGTCGAATTTATACCTCTTGTCAGTTTACCATTCCGGTGAAAGTCTGATATAAATCGCATTACATCGCCTTTGATATCTTCCCAAAATTCCTTACTGAAACCAAGATTCACACCATCTGGCCCCGGACTTTTAAAACCATCGCAATCCCAAACTGCCGCTTTTACCTCACCTTCTGAAAACGGTTTTATAAGTCCAATACCATCCGCATAAGATAAGTTCTTGAACATTAAATTTTCCACCCCCAATTTTAACACATTATGAGTTGCGAAGTGATCTTGGAAATGAGAATAAACTGCGTTCCGAATGGGCTGAACGCCTTCCACAAGATTACCATTTACCATCAGCGAGGCAATTGCATTTCGACACCGACGACTTGAAACAATCGAATGGAAATACTTAAGAGTTAGCATCCCCATCCTTCAGCCAACGGGTCCGAGACTGTTGCCAACTAATGCTAGTACTGACACGGGACAAAGAGTGAATATCGTGCGTTATACCCCGCATCTCCTCTAATTCTTCCGTCGACATCCCCCCTTCCTCCCCTTTTTCATCTAACTCTGACAACCGATTTTTTAAAACCTCAATTTTTCCGGGAAGATTTGTAGCATATACTGAATGCCACTCCTTCAAAGCATTCTTGATTAATTTCATTTTTTCTCGGAGAACATAACTGCCCCACCATTCAACTTGAAAAGAATTCCATTTGTCTTTCACAAACTGCTTGTAACCCGACATATCTTGCCAACATTTCAACATTCTAAGCAGGCGGGGGCCCCAATTTTCCTCGTCCACAGACAACTAAAGAGGACAATGATCAGAGAGACCCCGAAGAAGGGCTACCTGAAAGCAATTAGGCCATTGAAGACACCATTCCTCGGAGAGCAAAAAACGGTCTATCCTGCTCGTAGAAGTACCATCCCCTTTGCACCACGTATACCGCCGACCACACAACGGAAAATCTATGAATCCATTATCTTCAATTAAAAGGTTGAAAAGTTGAAAATCATGAGAGACATTGCTGCCACTATACGACCGACGTTCCTCCACATGACGGACCACATTAAAATCCCCACAAACACAAACCTTCTCTCCACATAACAATTGGAGTCTAGCTTACAAAGACACCCATAGATCCTGTTTTGCTCGAGATTCACGAAGAGCGTAGATATTGAACAAATAAAACTCCTCATTGGTCCGAATAAATCTTCCATGAATTTGAAGCATATGATCTTGACTAACACTTGACCAAACCTCCACTTCCTTAGTGTCCCACAAAGTTAACAACCCCCCGAAGCCCCCACCGATGATCGATAAGAAAAAGCATGATCTAGATCACCGCCGAACAAGAAAAATTGAAATAAGAGAGCACAAGAAAAATTGTTTATCACATGGATCAATTTGCTTGATTTTTGCCAATTTCAAGGAGCATTTTGCATACAAGTGTAAAATTTGAGGTGTGAATGTTACCGTTAAAAGAATCCATACTTTTTTTTGCAGAAAAATAAAAAAGAAAAAAGAAAAAGAGAAGCAATTACCCTCCCTTGACACAACATTACATGTGACAGTGTCACCTAGATGGTTAACAGTCACGTTGTGTTGAATAGCATCGGTAACTAATATAGGTAGAAACTAACAAACATTTAACAATTTTAATGAGAGTTTTTTACTTTTCTCTAATTTGAAGGGGATATTTGCAAGAATTTACAATTTTCATGAGGGTTTTTGCTATTTATATATTGTCTAAACAAAACAGTTTAAAATAATTAATAACGATGATATATGGACAATTGAATTATTTTTTAAATTATAAAAGTAAATTAAAATTGTAAAAAACTTTATTCCAAAACAACTCCATTTTAGAAAGGAAAAAGTTAAGAAAATGGGTGCCTTTTGGCGGTCTTTGTGTTAATTTGAAAATGGGTGTCTTTCATTTGCAAAAAAAGCTTTTTTTATATAAGAATTATTAATACTAATACTAGCTATTTCATTTGAGTCTATTCAGATGAATTTATCTTCTTTTGTAATGATGTAGGTTTTGTGTATATGAGCATAAAGATGCATGTGAAAAAGGGACAAATGATTTATCTGAAACCGAGCGTAATATTAATATGGAAATTCAAATCCACAACATTGATTCTACTTCAAATGATATCTAACTTGATTTTCCTAACCTAAGTTCCCGATCAACCTCTCTGTCAGGCCATGCATCAATAACATTGTCATTACTCCATCATGGCTGCTGCAACAATGTTATATGAATCATTAATGCTACTTATATGATTTTCTTAAACCCTAAGACACATCAGGAAAAAACTCTCGCTTAACCCTGTTGACAAGACTAGCGACAACATTTGTGTTACGGGCTTCAGGTTTGATATGTTTGGCAATTACAAACTGGTAAAACCTCTCGAGGTTACAATCTTCAGCTCTAAATCTATTTCTTAGAATCAAATTGATAGTATGTCATACCTTTTGTTTTGTGTTCCAACGAGAGAAAATTTCGTTACGAA
>Ga0315915_1007410_pt1 | contig 13122 bp, 14 predicted proteins | sample MpolbnodulesMG_FD_207738 | JGI IMG/M metagenome (GOLD analysis project Ga0315915, IMG submission 207738) | Medicago polymorpha root nodule microbial communities from Los Angeles, California, United States - branched nodules | ecosystem: Host-associated > Plants > Roots > Nodule | place: USA... | reverse complement strand
CTTGTTGTTTTTCTTTCTTTTCTAATCATTGAGGACAATGTTTCACCCAAGTGTGGGGGGAACCAATAAAGTGTCTTGTCTTGTTTAGTTAAGTGTCGTAGTGTTTTCAAACTCCCTTGAATTTTAATTTTTTGTTTTGTTTTGTTGCGAAAGGTACGCAAAGCAGCTTGTTTTTATTGTAAATTATGACATAATTTTTTTTTTGTTGTCTCTTCCCAAATGGTTGTTTCTTGTACATGAAAGTGATTTCTTGTGTTTTAAGTGTTTTTGCTATACCCACATCTTGTTTTATTGTGAAAATTCTCTATGAGAAAAGCACAAAGTTGCAGCCTTTGAGTAAGTGTGTAGGTAGGTATTTTAAGGAGCATGTTCTAACTTTAGGGGTAAATTGACCCTGAAAAGTCTTCAGAGTAAAAGTAGTATAAGTTTGTGTGAGGAGAAAAGACTTGAAAAAAAAAAAGGTGACCAAGTGCCCAAAACTGGTTGGTTACCAATACATTAAAATGATCAAGTGCCTGAAACTGGTTGATTACTAAGAGGGTTGGAAGCAAAAATATTTATAAGGGGACATCATTGACTCTGGGGGGGCAGGAGTAGGCCTCACTAACTTTCCACGTGAAGATGATGTTTTTTGAGAACCAAAAGTAGCTTCTGTAATTCCTTCTTACTTAAAATGTCAAATGATCCAATGATCATATAATTCCCATCTCTCTTATATGAAATGAAGAAATGACTTTTCTCGGTTGATTTAGTGTTAAGGTTAGAACATGTTCCTCATAATATCTCTTACACAGGAGCAAGAAAAGGGCTAGACTACACACACACATGCTCACTTGAGACTTGTTGTTGGGTTGAATAGGTTCATGAGAAATGCTTGAAGTTGTGATTAGTGTACCACTAGAACAAATCCTTGGAGGAGACATGTGTTTTAATAATGATTGTCATATTTATTTCTGGTATGAACACTTATGTGTTCATTGTTAAAGAGATTAATGTGGTTTGTGACTTTTTATGTCCAATGAAGGTTTTGAGTGTTCTGAAAAGGATAAGGGACGAGGATTGCCAGTTGTTAGGCTTGAATCCTAAGTATGCCCGTCCTGACTGGTTGATTTTATAGTCACCAAGTTCGTAATTCGCTTCAGTACGTGGTACGGGTTCGGGTACGCGGTACGCAACTTTTAAAGAATTGGGTTCAAAGGGGGTATACAAAGTCGATACGTTATTTGGGTTCGCAGTACGTTCTAATATATTATTCGGTACGTTGTGAATAGAATAAATTATTTAGTTAAAATATACGAGTAGAAATATTGATATGATCCCTTTTTTTGTGAAAGAAAAAATATTAATATCTTCACATTCATTCAAAGATAACATTTTATGTCACAATTTTGAAATTCGTAACTGGAAAAGGGCAAATCGCAACATTTTTTCACGGTTCATCTTCTATTTCACCGGTTCGTTGTCTTCCAGGAGTGAGGCAAGTGTTTCCATACGCTGTTTTACATATTCTCCATTTTCCAAAAGAACCCACTTCTCCTAAAGTCTCGTGCATGGGTGAAATTAAGAGCAAGAAGAAGAAGAAAAAGAAGGACAAGAAGTTACATAAAGGGATTCATGATGTTGTTCCAAACAAAAACGTTCTGCTTTGGATTTCTAAGGGAAGTTATGAAGGAGAGAGACAAGGTGGGAAAGAGAAGGAATCAGCTATAGTGAGTGTCCCTCCAACGTTGGATTCTATGAAGAAATTTACTAGTGGGAGAGGATCATTGTGTGATTTTGATGCAATACTATCTGAAAGGTGAATGTAACAATTTTTGTGGGAGAGGATCATTGTGTGATTCAAATTCAAGAGTGAGTGAGTTCCACTTCAAATTCAAATAACTTAATATCTACATGAAACTTGCACAAATTATGTAAGAAAAAAGCTAGTACAGTTCTTGGCTTCGTAAAAAATACTTCCCGGATACTATTGCTACCATTCTCAACTAGTACAAGATAGTACAATTATCTCTAACAAGTGTGGAAAAACTATTTCTTAAAAAAAAAAAAAAACTGTTAATTGTAAGAGGAAATCTAAGTCTACGTCTATTAAGAGTTTACTAATTCCATAATTTGGGAGAATACTTTTGCAACTATTTTGTGTGTTTTTCTTATAAAAAAACTGATCGATTAAAGCCGCACATCAATTATCCAATAAGTGTAACTTGGTTGATTAAACATCACTGAATTTGTGTGGAAGGACCAATGTTCGATCTCCAAAATACATTCACGGAAGAAGTGGAGAGTTTTAAACAGTGAACTAAGCATCCGAGCCAATATTATTCTCGTAGCTGGTCCAAAAAACAAAAGTTTGTGAAGCTACTTTATAGAGTCATATGGCGCCAAAGACCTTAAGTAAAGCGGGTTCTTAAAAAAATCACATAATTTATACTAGAGAAATAATAAATAAAATTCTGTTTCCCTCAAATATTTTTTTTAAGTAAAACCTAATTTATGGATTAAATTGTAAATTTTGCCTTCAAAAGAAAAAATGATATGAAATTGAAGGTCCATTTGTTATGAATTAGAAAGAAAAAAAAATAGTATTGGAATTCATTTATAGATTATTTTTTATATTTTATGAAAAAAAATCAATTTTATGTTTGTTTAAGGTAATAAAACTTTACTCTTCTAAAATGAAATTAAATTGTTAAGACACAACTGATTTTCTTTTTTTAATTATACAACCACTTCCACCTTACGACTCTAAAACAAAATTTATCCTTTGTGAAGTTATGTTTTAACAGCTTTTTGTTTGAAACTATATTTTATCGATTATGATTTTTTTTATAAATGATACGATAACAAACAAATATAATATTCTCAAAATTTGATAGTGATTTAAAAATTGATTTTTTAAGTCAAATAGTCGAATTCCACATGCATATTTTTTTATTTTTTTTGGAAACACCAACAACTCGAAGGAATACAAAAGAGTCGACAACAACTACAAAAATACACCCAAAAAATCAATGTCCTTTTTTCCCTCCTAACAATATAAAAACATATTGCTACGCCCACTCATTGTATCACTAACTCAATGAAACTTAACATTGGAACAAGATCAACACTTGAACAATCAAAAAATGTCTTCAACCAAAACAAAAAAATTATCCATTTAGGAAAACAAGGAAAAATTGAAGAAGCCAAAAAAGTATTCTCAAACGTCATACACAAAAACCATGCAACATACAATTCCATGATCACTGTGTTTGCAAAAAATGGTCATGTTAGTGATGCACGGCAACTGTTTGATAAAATGTCTCAAAGAAACCTTGTTTCATGGAACACCATGATTGCTGGATATCTTCACAACAACATGGTTGAAGATGCCCATAAGTTGTTTGATTTAATGCCAGAAAGAGATAATTTTGCGTGGGCTTTGATAATAACTTGTTATACGCGTAAAGGGATGCTTGAAAAAGCTAGAGAGTTGCTTGAGTTGGTTCCTGATAAATTGGATACTGCTTGTTGGAATGCAATGATTGCGGGTTATGCTAAAAAGGGTCGGTTCGATGATGCTGAGAAAGTTTTTGAAAAGATGCCGGTAAAGGATTTGGTTTCTTATAATTCTATGTTGGCAGGTTATACGCAGAATGGGAAAATGGGTTTGGCTGTGGAGTTTTTTGAGAGGATGGCTGAGAGGAATGTGGTTTCGTGGAATTTGATGGTGGCTGGGTTTGTTAATAATTGTGATTTGAGTTCTGCTTGGGAGTTGTTTGAGAAGATTCCAGATCCTAATGCTGTTTCTTGGGTTACAATGTTGTGTGGGTTTGCTAGACATGGAAAGATTGTAGAGGCTAGGAAACTCTTTGACAGGATGCCGTGTAAGAATGTGGTTTCTTGGAATGCGATGATTGCAGCCTATGTCCAAGACTTACAAATTGATGAAGCTGTTAAGCTGTTTAAAGAAATGTCGTATAAAGATTGTGTTTCGTGGACTACAATGATTAACGGGTATGTTCGGGTTGGTAAGCTTTATGAAGCACGGGAAGTTTACAATCAGATGCCTTACAAAGACGTAGCGGCAAAAACAGCTTTGATGTCGGGATTAATACAGAATGGAAGGATTGATGAGGCTAGTCAAGTTTTCAGTCAACTCAATAAACGTGATGCTATTTGTTGGAACAACATGATTGCAGGCTATTGTCAGAGTGGAAGAATGAGTGAAGCTCTCAATCTATTTAGACAAATGCATGTTAAGAATGTTGTTTCGTGGAATACTATGATTTCTGGATATGCTCAGGCAGGAGAGATGGATAGAGCAACAGAGATATTTGAGGCCATGGGGGAGAGGAATGTTATTTCCTGGAATTCTCTTATTACCGGTTTTCTTCAAAATGGTTTATACTTAGATGCTCTTAAGAGTTTGGTTTTGATGGGGCAGGAAGGAAAGAAACCCGATCAATCAACTTTTGCATGTTCCTTAAGTTCATGTGCTAATCTTGCTGCTCTGCAAGTAGGCAAGCAACTCCATGAGTTGATCCTGAAAAGTGGTTATATAAATGATTTATTTGTTAGCAATGCTCTGATTGCCATGTATGCAAAATGCGGAGTAGTACAAAGCGCTGAAAAAGTGTTTAAAGATATTGAAGGTGTTGATCTTATTTCTTGGAATTCCTTGATTTCGGGCTATGCTTTGAATGGATATGCAAATGAGGCATTTCGGGCCTTTGAACAAATGTTATCAGAGGGCACGGTTCCTGATGAGGTTACCTTTATTGGGATGTTGTCAGCTTGCAGTCATGTCGGTTTAGCCAATCAGGGTTTGGATTTATTTAAATGCATGATCGAAGATTTTGCTATTGAACCCTTGGCTGAACACTACAGCTGTTTAGTTGACTTGCTTGGCCGCATGGGTAGGTTAGAGGAAGCGTTCAGCATAGTAAGGGGGATGAAAGTGAAAGCAAATGCTGGATTATGGGGTTCGCTGCTTGCAACTTGTCGTGTACACAAGAACATGGAACTTGGTAAAATCGCTGCTGTGAAGCTTTTAGAACTTGAACCGCATAATGCCTCTAATTATATTACCTTGTCAAACATGCATGCTGAGGCTGGAAGGTGGGAGGATGTTGAGAGACTAAGGGTGCTAATGAGGGAGAGAAGAGCTGGAAAGCTACCTGGCTGCAGCTGGATTGAAGTACAAAATCAGATACAAAATTTTGTCTCGGATGATCCAGGGAAGCCGAGAACTGAAAATATTAAGATTATACTGAATACTTTATCTACACACATGAGAGACAAGTGTAACATATCTGACATGTGGTGCAAATTGAGCACGGCGAAACAACGGAACAAGGAAAGCCGAAAATTGGAGGATTGAGTAATCCGAGACTCGGAACTATTGATGGGAAGATGAAGTGTGAGACTTCCACTTCCAGCATGGCCGAATGTCCTGGTCATTTTGGTTACCTGGAGCTTGCAAAACCTATGTTTCATATAGGGTTTTTGAAGACTGTTCTCAGTATAATGCGATGTGTTTGCTTTAACTGCTCGAAAATTCTCGCCGATGAGGTACTTTCAAGGCCATTTAAACCGGTGTTGTTAAATAGTGGCTGTAACACTTACATTGCGTAGTGGAATTTGAACAAATTGCTATTGTTCTTTGATACTCGATATAGTATAGAATGTTGGTAATTAGTGGCTATAGTGGCACTATAATAAGGCTACCGTATGATTTCAACGAGTTGCTATTTTCCGCAATCTGCAATTGACAACACTGATTTTAGCTCATAGATAGGGAATGTGCTTTGTATGATACAGACTTGATTAGCTGTATATAATTGGGAGATTATGAGAACCCGAGTTCTATAGGCAGTTATTACTATTAACTGTCTATTAAAATTTCGAATATCTGATATGTTGGTCAAATAATATGAAGGAATCTAGACGCTTCTTTTTAATTTATGGTATGTGATTTGTTGATTGTTATTTAATCTTTTATTACGGTTTAGTTTGGATTGACTTATTTGAGCTTATCTACCGACACAAGTTATGTGACTGTTTGGGAAAAACTATGAAATCAACTCACGACAAGTTTGTAAGCTTGTTTCAATTTATTTTCACAAGCTCTGCAAGATAGCTTATAAGAAAATTATTTAACTATATTTTATATTTGGTTATAGAAACAGTTTATACATAAATACATATCATGATAAACTCTTGTGCTTTAAACTACAAATTAAGCTGTTTATCCAAACATGGCCTGTGTGTTTTGTTTGTATGTGTAGGAAAGTGAAATTAGGTTCTTTAAATTGATTGTGTTTTGTGCAGAACGATCATAAGTTTAAGCAAGCTATGAGGATCAAGAACCCTAAACATAGATTGAGAAAGATTCTGGATGCTTGCAAAAACAAAACCAAGTGTGAAGGCGGTGATGACATTGACCTTCCTGAACATGATACTAAGGAGCCGCTTAAAAAGAGTCGTGGTGGCTGTGGTGCTCAGCAACCAAAGATCACTATTGAGGGGATGAAAATGATTGCAGAGTACAAAGCTCAAAGGAAGAAAAGTGATGACCAGGAACAGCTTCCTGAACCTGTTGAAAGGAAACAGACTCTTTCCGCAGAAAGGGTAATTGATTTTTAGATTATAGATTTCTGGTATGAACACTTATATGTTCATTGTTACAGAAATTAATGTGGTTCATGACTTTTTATGTCCGATGAAGGTTTTGGGTGTTCTGAAAAGGATAAGTGACGAGGATTGCCAGTTGTTAGGCTTGAATCCTAAGTATGCCCGTCCTGACTGGTTGATTTTACAAGTTCTCCCAATTCCTCCTCCACCTGTGAGACCTTCAGTAATGATGGACACATCCTCCAGGAGTGAGGCAAGTGTTTCCATATGCTGTTTTACATATTCTCCATTTTCCAAGCTTTGCTCATTTTTTCATTTCATCATCTTTTGATACTGATTATATTAACTTAAAACTTTCCCAATGACATTTTCTATTAATGCTTTATTTAAATGCTGATTTTTTTTTTGTCGCTTCTGTATGTAGGATGATCTAACTCATCAGCTGGCCATGATCATCAGGCACAATGAGAATCTGAAGAGACAAGAGAGGAATGGTTCTCCTGCACATATTATTTCAGAGTTTGCTCAGCTGTTGCAGTTTCATATAGCCACATATTTTGATAATGAGTTGCCTGGATTGCCAAGGGTATACTTGTTTTGGACACTGACATATAAATTTAACACTGATATTTTATTTCCTAGTTATAATCTTCGTTGATTTTGAATTATTCATAGTTGTCGGAGCATTTTTAATAAAATTGTTTTATTTTCATAGGCTACTCAGAGATCGGGAAGGCCTATCAAATCAATATGTAGCAGGCTTAAAGCAAAAGAAGGCCGGATTAGAGGCAACTTGATGGGGAAAAGAGTTGATTTTTCTGCTCGAACAGTAATCACACCAGATCCAACCATCAATATTGATCAATTGGGAGTGCCATGGAGTATTGCTCTGAATCTTACATACCCTGAGACTGTGACTCCTTACAACATTGAAAGGTGTTATTTGGATACAACTTTTGAGTTGTTCGTCTCTTAACGTGTTTTCCATTAATTTGACAAAATGTTCTAAATGAATAAAAAACAGGCTGAAGGAACTTGTTGAGTACGGACCCCATCCTCCACCTGGAAAAACTGGTGCCAAGTATATCATTCGTGATGATGGGCAAAGGCTTGATCTCAGATATTTGAAGAAAAGTAGCGATCACCATTTGGAGCTTGGATACAAGGCATCGTTTTTAAGCAATGCTTTTTTTATTTTTATTAGCTTTTCACTCAAAGCCTTCCAACAGCTGTTGATGTTTTGGTTTTAGGTGGAGCGCCATTTGAATGATGGAGATTTTGTCCTCTTCAATCGTCAACCTAGTCTTCATAAGATGTCTATCATGGGGCACCGAATCAAAATTATGCCCTATTCTACTTTTCGGCTCAACTTGTCGGTTACCTCACCATATAATGCTGATTTTGATGGTGATGAAATGAATATGCATGTTCCTCAGTCATTTGAAACCAGAGCTGAGGTGTTGGAGCTGATGATGGTGCCTAAATGCATTGTGTCACCTCAGTCAAACAGGCCAGTAATGGGAATTGTCCAAGATTCACTTTTAGGATGCCGAAAAATTACCAAGAGAGACACATTCATTTCAAAGGTTATATTAAGTGAATTTTTCTGTTATTGCAGTTTAGCTCAATTTCATGTTCTTGTACAAGCTGCTTAGAAACCTGATAAAGCTTTTTTTCTTTTGCAGGATGTTTTTATGAATATATTGATGTGGTGGGAAGATTTTGATGGCAAAGTTCCTGCTCCTACAATATTGAAACCAGAACCACTGTGGACTGGGAAACAAGTTTTCAATCTGATTATTCCTAAGCAGATAAATCTAATTAGATATTCTAGCTGGCACAATGAGAACGAAAGGGGACCCATAACCCCTGGAGATACCATGGTCAGAATTGAAAAGGGGGAACTACTTACTGGTACTCTTTGCAAAAAGACACTAGGAACAGGCACTGGAAGTCTCATTCATGTCATTTGGTATGAGCTCCCACATGATAAATTATATGGATATTTCTACTTCAAATTACCAACAGAATTAGATTATTATTTTAATCTTATTATGGTTTATTTACCTTTACAATCTCTATCAATCGATAGTGGAATTTATTCTGTTGACTCAAACTCTGAATTCTCTGTTGAGTTTATTATTATTGAGTGCTTTCTGATAATAAATGTGTACTTGAATACAGGGAAGAGGTTGGCCCTGATGCGGCTCGCAAATTTCTTGGCCATACTCAGTGGCTTGTAAACTACTGGCTTTTACAGCAAGCTTTTAGCATTGGAATTGGTGATACAATTGCTGATGCGTCTACCATGGAGACTATTAATCAGACTATTTCACAGGCTAAGGATAAAGTGAAACAACTCATCCGGGAAGCTCAGGAAAAGAAATTAGAGGCTGAACCTGGTCGGACAATGATGGATTCATTTGAAAATAGAGTGAACCAGGTACTTACATTTGATATTTTGTCACACTTATATTTATTGAAACTTCTTTTGGATGAATTTGATGTACTATGCTATTTTATAATTTTAGACTCTGAATAGAGCTCGTGATGATGCCGGAAATAGTGCCCAAAAAAGTTTATCCGAGAGCAATAATCTGAAAGCCATGGTCACAGCTGGTTCCAAGGGAAGTTTCATTAACATATCTCAGATGACTGCTTGTGTGGGCCAACAGAATGTTGAGGGTAAACGAATTCCATTTGGGTTCATAGACCGGACATTGCCTCACTTTACAAAAGATGATTATGGGCCTGAAAGTCGTGGGTTTGTGGAGAACTCATATCTCCGTGGACTTACCCCTCAAGAGTTCTTTTTCCATGCCATGGGTGGTAGGGAAGGTCTTATTGATACTGCTGTGAAGACTTCAGAAACTGGGTACATTCAGAGGCGGCTTGTAAAGGCTATGGAGGACATCATGGTTAAATATGACGGGACAGTTAGGAATTCTTTGGGAGATGTCATACAGTTTCTCTATGGTGAAGACGGTATGGATGCTGTTTGGATTGAAACGCAGAAGCTGGATTCACTGAAAATGAAAAAAACAGATTTTGACAGGGCTTTTAGGTATGAATTTGATGATGAAAACTGGAAGCCTACTTACATGCTTGAAGAGCCCGTAGAAGACTTAAAAACAATTAGAGAGTTCCGTAATGTGTTTGAGGCGGAAGTTCAAAAGCTTGACGCCGATAGGGTTCAACTTGCAACTGAGATAGCCACCACTGGTGACAGTTCCCTACCACTACCTGTCAACCTTAAAAGGCTTATCTGGAATGCGCAGAAGACCTTTAAGGTTGACTTCCGAAGACCTTCTGATATGCATCCGATGGAAATTGTGGAAGCTATTGATAAGCTCCAGGAGAGACTTAGAGTAGTTCCTGGGGAGGACCTTTTAAGTCAGGAAGCTCAGAAAAATGCCACTCTCCTGTTCAATATTCTGCTTCGTAGCACTTTTGCCAGTAAAAGGGTCCTGGAGGAGTACAGGCTTTCTCGCGAGGCATTTGAGTGGGTAGTGGGAGAAATAGAATCAAGGTTCTTGCAATCACTTGTGGCCTCTGGGGAAATGATTGGTTGTGTGGCAGCACAATCAATTGGTGAACCTGCTACTCAGATGACTCTCAACACTTTCCACTACGCTGGTGTTAGTGCTAAGAACGTTACTCTTGGTGTGCCTAGGTTAAGAGAAATTATTAATGTTGCCAAGAGAATTAAGACACCTTCTCTGTCCGTGTATTTGAAACCCGAGGTTTGTAAGACTAAAGAGAGAGCCAAGAGTGTGCAGTGTGCTTTAGAATATACCACTCTCCGGAGTGTGACTCAAGCCACAGAGGTGTGGTATGATCCGGACCCAATGGGTACAATAATAGAAGAGGATGTTGATTTTGTCAAGTCTTACTATGAAATGCCCGATGAAGAAGTTGCTCTTGATAAAATCTCACCTTGGTTGCTTCGCATAGAACTGAATCGTGAAATGATGGTGGATAAGAAGTTGAGTATGGCTGACATTGCCGAGAAGATCAACCACGAATTCGATGGTGATTTGACATGCATATTTAATGATGACAATGCTGAAAAACTTATACTTCGAATCCGTATTATGAATGATGAAGCGCCCAAGGGAGACATTCAAGATGAATCTGCTGAAGATGATGTTTTCTTAAAGAAAATAGAAAGCAACATGCTGACTGAAATGACCTTGCGAGGTATTCCAGATATCAACAAAGTTTTCATAAAAAATACGAAAATTCAGAAGTTTGACGAAAATGAAGGTTTTAAGCCTCACGAGGAATGGATGCTTGATACCGAAGGTGTCAACCTTTTAGCTGTAATGTGCCATGAAGATGTTGATGCAAAAAGGACCACAAGCAACCACTTGATTGAAGTTATTGAAGTTCTGGGTATTGAGGCAGTTCGGCGGTCTCTGCTGGATGAATTGCGTGTTGTCATTTCATTTGATGGGTCTTATGTCAATTACAGACACCTGGCTATTCTTTGTGATACCATGACTTATCGGGGACATTTGATGGCAATTACACGTCATGGTATCAACAGGAACGAAACTGGCCCAATGATGAGGTGCTCATTTGAAGAGACTGTTGATATTCTCCTGGATGCTGCGGTATATGCTGAGACTGATCACTTGAGGGGTGTAACTGAAAATATTATGTTAGGTCAACTAGCCCCCATAGGCACCGGTGAATGTGCCCTGTTACTTAATGATGAGATGCTAAAGAATGCTATTGAGCTCCAGCTACCTAGCTATATGGAAGGACTTGATTTTGGCATGACCCCTGGCCGTTCCCCAATATCTGCTACTCCATACCACGAAGGCTTGATGTCTCCAAATTATCTGTTGAGCCCAAATCTCCGGCTGTCTCCTAGTAACGATGCACAGTTTTCACCATATGTTGGTGGTATGGCATTTTCTCCTACTTCATCTCCTGGTTACAGTCCATCATCACCAGGCTACAGTCCATCATCACCTGGATATAGCCCCACTTCACCAGGGTACAGTCCCACATCCCCTGGGTACAGCCCCACATCACCTGGGTACAGTCCTACCTCTCCAACATACAGCCCTAGCTCTCCAGGATACAGTCCTACGAGCCCAGCTTATTCACCTACAAGTCCATCCTACTCTCCCACATCACCCAGCTACAGTCCCACATCACCCAGCTACAGCCCAACTTCTCCCAGCTACAGCCCTACATCTCCCAGCTATAGCCCCACTTCACCTGCATACAGCCCAACATCTCCAGCATACAGCCCCACTTCACCTGCCTATAGTCCTACTTCTCCATCGTATAGTCCAACATCGCCTTCCTATAGTCCAACTTCGCCTTCCTACAGCCCCACATCACCCTCTTACAGCCCAACATCTCCCTCATATAGCCCTACATCACCTGCTTACAGCCCTACCTCTCCTGGGTACAGCCCCACATCACCCTCTTACAGCCCAACATCACCATCATATAGTCCTACTTCCCCAAGTTACAATCCACAGTCTGCTAAGTATAGCCCTTCATTGGCATATTCTCCCAGCAGTCCGAGGTTGTCTCCATCAAGTCCCTATAGTCCCACATCTCCAAGCTACAGGTGAGTCATCTTCTGGGTATTTATAGTTTTTTGTTTTTAAGCACAAACGTGATATATGAAACCTGTTAATGCTTAAAGATATCTCAAAAACTTGAAACTCATTTCCTTCACTTTTCAGTCTTATACTTGGGTTTGAAGAGGAACCACTACATTATGCAATTTTCCTCTGAATTTTCTATATTGTTCAATGATTGTTGGGTGGCTGAATCTGAATATAGTCTGGCCTATTTTTATATCAATTGCAATTTTCTTGTGGTAATCTTAACACTAAGCAAATGTCTGTTTTTTTTTCTTTCCTTTTTTTCCAGCCCAACGTCTCCATCATACTCACCGACATCTCCATCGTATTCTCCCTCGAGCCCAACATACAGTCCCAGCAGGTAAGTGAACTTCATTTATTATCCCGTCAAGCCTTTTGACAATTTATCTAGTGTCATGTCAATAGCAGTATATAATTAAGGTTTCTTCTTTTTTTCATTTGTTATTAAAGGTTAACAGAATATAATTGCTATCTGACTTACTCATATTTATGCATTTTTCTAGCCCATATAATTCTGGTACCAGCCCAGACTATAGCCCAAGTTCACCGCAATTTAGGTATGTTATTCATGGATGATTCTTATAATGCTAAGTGGTAATGAAGCCATATAACTGAGCATTCTGTTTTTCTAAATTTTTTATTTGACTATCTGCAGTCCCAGTACTGGTTACTCACCAAGCCAACCTGGCTACTCACCATCCTCAACCAGCCAGTACACTCCACAGACGAGTGACAAGGATGATACAGGCACTCAGTGAGGTGAGTTGTTTGTTTGCTGAAGTATAATATTGCTATTAATATTTTTATTTTTTTTTGGCTTAAATGCAGTTTTACCCCCCCTATTTTGAGTGAATTTGGATTTTGCCCCCCTATT
>Ga0315915_1007409_pt1 | contig 13122 bp, 6 predicted proteins | sample MpolbnodulesMG_FD_207738 | JGI IMG/M metagenome (GOLD analysis project Ga0315915, IMG submission 207738) | Medicago polymorpha root nodule microbial communities from Los Angeles, California, United States - branched nodules | ecosystem: Host-associated > Plants > Roots > Nodule | place: USA... | reverse complement strand
GACATTGGTAACATTGGCCAATCACAATGTCACAATGCTTGTGAAAGAGAGAGAAACACAAACATTGTGATTGACCAATGTCACCAATGTCACCCAACTCTATGTCACTCAAGTGCTACCTAAATTCTCAACAACCAAAACTTATCAAACATGCTTAAACTTTACATTGCTGAAACCTTATACAAACACATTCAATATAAGCATCACAATCAAGACAGATCTTATTCTGACATGAAATTTTTTTGTGGGTCATGTTGAAATTTATAACCACACAGTGCTTATGTCTAATGGTAAAAACAAAGAGTATGCTAAGGCCAATTTCCACATTCAATGCAAAATGCCTTCTAAGTGAAAAACCACTGTAATCTTTAAATGGAACCCACAAAAGATAGATGTTAGTATTATATTTCAATTTCAGCACAATCATTTCACCGACTAGCCCCTCTTATGGTATTTTTTGTAACGGACAATCAACTTTGAAGAAACGTGTACGACGGTATTTTGATAGAAAACGACCATACAACAAAAAAATACAAAACTATAAAATAATAGTAAGATAAAATAAAATAAACAAACCATCAACTTAATATTTAAATATCACTCTCTCCAAGTTAATTTTTTGTGTATAAAAATAATATGTAATTTTTAAGTATATGAAATATATCACTTTAATCTCAAAAATATACGTCTAAGTTTGGGTTGACAGGAAGAATACATAATATATGCAGGGACCTATATTAATTGATTAATTCTAAAAACAAATTAAATAGTGACATACTTTGTACATTGGCGTAGCTACACTCCAAATCAAAATCACCCTCATCATCATCATTTTCATGGCAATCATCATCATCATAATCCTCAAAGAGTGGATCTAAAACAGATACGGGACTAAATTGTTCCTTCTCTTCCTCATCTTCCCCTGATTGGAATTTGTTGACGCCATCAACTCCATTATTTTCTTTGTCCTATGGAAAATTCACAACAACTTTAATTAGAATAATATCATAATTGGGGTAGTTAACATAATTTCTTAATCATTACTATAATGTGTATGATATTGACTCAGTACTTGTTTCATAATTTGGGTTATTTATTCATAAAATTTGGGTTGTTATATATTGACTTATCTTTTGTTTCTGTACAATACAATTAATGCCAAAGAAAAATACAAATGAGAAACTATTCATTAGTAAATAGAATGTCGGAATCAGATATTAACAAAAGAACAAACAAAAAACATAATGCGACTTTATTTACTGAATAACTACTTCGAAGTGAAAAGTAAAGAAACCAAACAAAACATAAAATTGAATTGACTTATGTGACCATGTTCTATGTGGTTGTATTTTAACAGATTTTGGAAAAAAAATGAAGGGTATAATTGTCAAAGTAAAGCAAATTTCCGTCAAATATATCAGTCATAGGATCTGGATCTATTTGCCGACAAAAACAAACACAACAGTACAAACAAACACTGCAAACTCACGAGTTAAATATGGTGGTCCAAATCGCTACAAAATCAGCTGATATACCATAAATTTATTTTCAAAAATGATTAATTATATTCTTATTAAAGTAATTATGAGAAATTTTGTTAGTACTACAAGAATTTATACAGATATGGAAAGTAAATGGTCGACAATAGTTAATCTATTTTGAATGACAAAATTTATTCTCTTAGATACATTGTTCATAGACTTATGAGACACAACAATGCTAAAATGAAAAGTTTTTTTTCCGAAAGAATGCTGAAATGAAAAGTTAAACATCTTTTTAATCTTATAAATTATGAATTTTTCAGCCAGTCTATACTTTAACTTTTTTATTTTTATTTTCATTTTACAAAAGAAATTAATATTTTTAATCCCACATAGAGGACATATATGGCTAAATTCTAATGCAGGATCTCTAATTAAGAGAAAGATATATATCTTATTATCATCTTATCTAAATACTTTGAATTTTTTACTTTTTTGTCGATCAAGTATCCTAGTGCTGAGAGTATTTGAACCCTAACTTCTATACAATATTATTTTTGCAGCTATCAACTGAATTTACTTAGAAAATGTTTTTGATTTTAAATTTTTAATCCCTTGTTTAATCTTTATAAAAGAAATGCAATGACTAAAATAAATAAATAAAAATTAATCATTGTAGACAAATTTTCTATGTCAACCGAACTATGCTCAAGGGATGTAGACTAAACTTTTTTTTTAAGACAAATTTAGAAACTAAGTTTAAAAAACACATATATTTTAGGAAACACATTTTCATAAAGAATAAAAGCATATTTAATCTTATTATTATTTTTATTAAGAAAATGACAAACCTCTATTTGGGGGCGCCTAGGTGACTCCGCTGGCGAGGAAAACTCCGGCGTACGACGGCCGGAGGAAGAGGAGGCACTCCTTTCAAGAGCAAAACGAAAAGGGCTTTCACAGAAAAAACCATGAGGATCAAAACAAGCACAATCTACATTTTCTTTCTTCTTGTTCATCACAAACTCAACCTCTTCAACAGATTCACAAGAATGACCACTACTTGAAGTTTCCATATCCAAAGATTTATCTTCATTACTCTCTGACCAAACACCACTACAACTTGGTCTTCCATTGCAAGAACACACTTCAAAGCCTTTGTTTTCTTCTTCTTCAACTATGTTGTTGAAGGATTTTCTATGTCTTCTTCCTATAGAAGAATCCCACCTCAAAATATCTTTAACAGAAACATTTTCTTCATTTTCACTCTTTTTGCTTCTGTTTCTTTGTGTTAGTTTCTTGAAAAACGAACCAAAAACACCAAAGGATTTGTTTTTGCTGTTGGGTTTTTTACTCTGAATTTTTAGAGCTGCTTCAAGTAAAAGTGACGCTGTTTTAGCAGGGATTCTAAGAGGACTTTTGACCGGTGATGAGAGTTCAAAGAGTGGTGATTTTCTTATATCTGGTGTGTTTTGGAACGAGAAAAAACAAGCATTTTTGCAGAGGTTAATTGTTCTTGTTGGTGGTGGTTTTTGTTTCTTCAATTGTAAAGTGGTGTTTGAGGAAGATCTTTTTATTTGGTTACGTTTGTGTGAAATGTAGTTGTTTAGAAGAAATGGTTCTTGATCTTCTTTGAGTAGCTCATGTAAGTGCTTCTGAGCAGCCATCATATAGAAAATTAATGGTTTCCCAAACAAAACCTAAGTGTTGTAATTGTGAAGAAGAAGTTGAGAGAAAATTGAAGAGGTTTGAAGTTTGTTTAAAGAGGGTTAAATAGAAGAAGAGGCACTAAGGAAGGAATGAGGAGAGTTCGTGATTCAAATCTAGATAGGTTAAAATATCGAGGCAAAATAGAGTGAACTTGTGGTAAACGAAAATATTATTAAATTAGGGCTTGGAAGGTGTAAATATATATTGCCAGTTGTATTTTTTATTTTTTAAAATTTTGGGTGGAAACAAAGTGTAGGTGTGTTGTGTGTTTGGTTTGATTTGAGATTATTAGTGTGAGTAGGAGGAGAATTTTTTGTCGTGTAATAAGGAAGACTTCCACGTACAACAGCACAACCCTACTACCTACGTGAAAAATGATGGATCAATAATATGGAACTTTAATTCTATTTTAATTCATGGTTTAGTTAGGCTGCTACAGGTGGGGTAATAGTAATTATAATTGTAATAGTTATAGGGCATAGTGTTTATTTATGAGACGTGGTTACTAGGAAACAAGACATGCAGTCAATTGTAGTACTTGTAAGTTGTGTGGTGAGTGAGACCCGGTTCTGGTTCTGATTCTGGGGTGTCACTGTGGTATGGTGTGGTTCTGCCTCTTTTGTCGTGACTATGGAGCAAAGGACTGGTTTTCACTTTGCTACTAGTGGCTTCAACCAAGACCATATACGTGGACAGCGGTTAAGATTAAAAAAATGGTGAAGACTATCGAGTTGTTTAAAACCGAACTGACCTAATAGTAAATCACAAATTGATCAAATCCAAACTAAAAATTGCAAAAAACCACGTTTTGTTTAAGTGTATTCGAGTCACTTTTTCACTCAACCGTATGGTTTAATATGTTTTACATATTTAATTTGTTTTGTCATACGAATCAAACCAAACGGCAAACATAGAGAAACATTAATTCGGTCCAAACACCCACACAACCCAACAAACACACACTTATTCCTTTTTCTTCTTCTTTTTCCAATTAATTTTTTGCATACAAATATGTACATCATTTTCAATTCATTTGAAAAGGAACCTAAATCATATCTCGATTATATGTCTCCTCCAACTCGATTGTCTCTCATTCATCATCTTTTCTATCGCAGCTTGCTTTGAAGTTGAATCTTTATGCTTATTTTGTGGAAGGTATACTCTATTCGGAGAACTTTAAGTTTATGTTTTTTTTCTTAGGAACCACGACGCAAAATGCTTTAAACGCGGAGGTTCACCAACTGCCAGAAGGAGATCAACCTATCTCAACGGAAAGTGACAGTAGTGCGAAGGAACGAGTTCATAGTCGCACCACCAAGCTCATGGTCTACATCTTTGACAGAAAGGATTTGGATAAGGTAGGGAGGGAGGCGGTCGGTGATGTTTCTAGTGAAAAGCTAGAGAGAAAGGGTTTACGTCATACAACATGTTTTGCCTTATGTTTAATCGTTTGAACTTAGTTAATTGTTGCAGATTTTGAAATTGAAATTAATCGTTAATTGTCGCACCTTGTGTTTATACACCTTAAGTTTATTTGGAGTTAATTGTTAATCATTGCAATTAATATAATCAAAATTGTAAAATTATGTGTTGTCTTGGAAGAAAAAAAAACACACCAACTGAAACCACATTGGTTTGGTTTGGTTCAGATTTTTTAAAATTCATCCGAACCAAATTATGTTTTTATTGCTTTGGATGACTTTTAATTGAATAACGTCGCAATTGTATTTAGAGAAGCCTCCCAAGGCACCAATTGATTGAAATGATCATAAATATAATACGTATTGACCATGACAAAGTCTAACCAATCATAAACAACGATCCAAACTTGACGAAATAGTCACAATGAATAAAAAGATTAGCCACATCTTTTAAACTACAACACCCTCCTACACAAGATTGAGAAGTAGCCAAAATCACTCCTCTCCTGAGAAAGTTTTCTTTCGTTGGAAGACGGCTGAGAAATAGACGCCACACAAAAAGATTAACTTTTAGAGGAACATCTTGATGCCAAAAAACAAGGTTATCATCTACAATGATGCGATGATTTGTTGATTGTTGTAAAAAATTGTAAGCTTATAACTTTTTGAAGAATGCAAAAGCTTCACAACTACATGTCATTGATATTAATTACACTTCTTAATTTGTGAGAAATGTTTAAAACATAGTATAATTTGAAATGGAAGAGAATACAAAATAACTTATATTTTTTTCTTTCATCTCAAGATTTATATATATTTTTTCTTTTTCTTCCATTTCAAGATACTATGACTATAGTCATTATATGTCCATTGTTGATGATTTCAAATTCGAAGTGTTCAATTTTAAGATTTATACCGTAAAAAAATAATGGAAGATAGAAGAGAATTTATACTCTTACTTTAAAATTTTAGTTTTATTTTGGTCAAGTAAATTAGAGGTTAAATTCACACACTTACACACTTTAAGTGTGGAGAAGTGAGGAATTTGAGATTCTAACTTTGGTTCCGGTAAATAATGTTTTTCGTAGCTGACAACTTAACCACACTCATCGGATAAAATTTAGTTATTTAATAGGGTAAAAAAAAATATATAAATTTTGTACTTTAAATAAACAGAAACATAAAGAGAAAAAATACTACACTGAAACTTTTTTTAGGGGAACTACATTGAAACTTGATATCTCATATTATATATATTACGATTTAAAAAAGTATGCACCCCCTGGTCAAGGGTTCTGGATACGTCATTGCTCACGCAATCATCGTTTCATAGCTTCATTTGGGTAAATTGGATGTTTCCATCTTGGTTGATCGACAGGCAGTGATACTCAACACTGTCCACCAGTCTTGTGGTTGAGACGACCTAATTTGGTATATAATGAAAAATTCTTCTAAAAAATAAAGACAATTCATCTTATCTTTTCTACTGTTGATCACATAGCATAGAAAGCAAAAGGACGAAGATAGATACGTAACATTTTACACAGCGGAGAAACGGATCTTGACCCTCTCCTTATTTAACTCCTGTAGTATACTATATGTTATAACTTATAATGCATTAATGCTTTCTTATCTTTTTCCACTAGCTTCTGCTATGCCTGCATTCTAAAAAAACATAATGACTTTGAGACCCTACTGCAGATCCTCAATCCTCCACTATCTGCCTTGCCCCTTCATTTACTATGTTACTGCTGTTAGGTCCTTTTCCATTTCCACTTAACTCACCTCTCACTTTAATATTTTTTGTTCAAATTTATGCTTATTAGTTGGTTTTTGTTTTATTTTATAGTAGTTGATATATAAATATACTGATAACAGTGTATCCTATTTCTATACCTACATATTGCACCATTTGAAAAACATGTATAGAATGGGAATGTCTAGACTAGGGAAGAGTGATCCATGACCCACTTGATTTAACAGTTTCAGATTTTTTGTTGGCCCCCAAATTTCTCCCACTTTAATTTTGTAAATGCCATGAAGTATGTTCTATTTCAAATTTCAAACTTGCTATTGTGTGACCAAGATTAAAAATGAGGTGAGTTGAATTGAAGTACACACAAAAAAATAATATTTCCACTTGTTTAAGGTGGGAGATTTATCAAGCTCTCTCATCCTAGATCGAGCCCAACTTAAAACTTAACTAAGATCTGTATAAACTTTATTGTCACATATCTCAAATCAAATGAATCAAAAGATAAAAAATTGAAAGGGTCATATGTGTTCTTTCAACATTAAAATTCAAATTTTAATTTGTACCAAAAAAAAAAATCAAATTTTAAATTTATTTTTTTAACTATGGGCAGTATAAATTGCACTCCGACAAATGATCAACTTTTTTTAACACAAAATATCTCACTACTCTGATATGTCTAATGTTTGGTGGTGTGCTCCCTATATAGAAGAAAAAGAGAGTGTACGTAGGAGGGTATATTTTTCAATGTGCATTAGGGCAAAATGGAGAGGCGGCACAAAATTTTAATAGAGTTAATAAAATTTGTTTTTAAACTAACAAAAAGATACATATGATGTATAAACAAAAGTGTATGTAAGGAAGGGAACTATATGGCTCTTACATATAAAATATTTGAATTCTCTCTCATATTTATAATCCATGAGTATCTCGAATATAGTTACTTTCGATGAAAATAAGATGCGCGGAAAAAACAATTGCATACTCATTTTTCTTTTGATGTGTCGGAGTATGCAATTTAGATCATCAAAATTAACGAGTAAATTTTCATCGGACGATTTAGGTAACGAGCTGGGTACTCCATTTAGAATGTTTATTCGCCCCCAAGTTTCTCCAATGTTTAACTTTATAAATTCCATGGGTTTTAGTTTTTTCAATTCCAACTACTACTGTGCTACATGTGATTGGAAATGAGTCGGGGAAATAAGTGAGTTGAGTCGAACTTGATTCAACTCAGGTCAATTCCATAAAAATATCAGTTCAACTCAAAATATGGTTAAGTTTTTAATGAACTTTTCTTTTAAGTTTGAACTCGACTCGGTAGTTCATATTACGTGAAAGAAGGAAAAATAATTGCAAACCACATCTATTTCTTCAATTTTAAGCTCAAGACTAAAATTTTAAGCCCAATTCTCTTTGATCGGAAAATGTCACATTAGTCTTTTAATATCTTTTATGTTTGGTGATGACTCTTCTTAGGGATGTAACCGATCGGTTTTATTTGGTTTTTGAAAGAAAATAAATCCGAATATATGAAAGTAATCGACTATTTTGGTTCAATTTTACATTCTTTCCCCGTGAAATTAAAAAAAAAATCCATAAAAAAACTAATTATATTGATTTGGTTTGATCAGATTATATTTTAAAACTAAAATAAAATTTCTGTTAAAACATCTAAAATAAATTAACTTTTATTCAAACACCATAGACTTTTTATGCTGTTAAAATAAGTATAAAAAAATACACAAATGCAACATTTTTTTTAAAATAAAACAACAATATAAAATGAAATAAAAAATATGAGCAATGATACATAGACACCCTCATGTGGCATACACACTTTTAACCTCCACACAAAACTGTGACACGTGGCATTCAAGTGAAAGAGAGAGAGTAGTCGTAAGGTGAAAATACTAAATTGTCCCTGCCACATGGGGTGTATATTGATGGTATGGAGAAAAGGATGTCTATGAATAATTATTCAAAAAATATAGTTTGGTTCTTCAAATGACTGGGTGTACGTGAAACTAATACCCAAATCAATAGAGGTCAGGTTTAATTGGTTTGATTTAAACCCAAACAAGATAAAATCCAAACCAATCTAATTGATCTGGTTTTGAATTTCGGATTAATCGAGTTTTGATTTGGTTCTTACTCTTGACTCCTCCCATAGCTATCTAAAATATAGAAAGTACATTTAAGAAACCTCACATATAAAATATAAAAGAGAAGATGAATGCTGGCAACACACATTCTAACACACACTTTTCAACATACTTCTTTTGATTGGTTAAAATTCACATGGGTCTTACCAAATCATGTGGGTCCCATATGCATTTGGTGAGTCTCATGTGAATATTAATTAATCAAAGAGAATGTGTTGATAAGTGTGTGTTAAAATGTGTGTTACTAACATTTCTCAAAAGAGAATAAACACATTTAACTGAGAATAATCCAAAATCACATGTTAATAATCCAAAATCACATGTTAATTGTTCCGTTCATACCACCAACAATCCAAATCATATAGAAATAAAAAAAGCAGATTAAATAGCCGTTTGCCTATTCTTGTAAGTTGGTAAATTAAAATCTAAATAAGTAGCCTACACTGCCATGGGACAAGGAGACCATTTGATTTAGTTTTTACCATTTGTATAACATAACTGCCTACACTCTCTTTGAAATTTTGCTTAAACTAAGTCTTCAAGTGTGTATAGACATACACATTATTCTTTAATCTTTATTTTGGAACAAGTTCACACGAGGAGTAATTTAGAAAATGCAATTATATTTTTTAGGTCAAATACTTCTTTTGGTTTTTAAGTTTGACATAAATATTAGGTTACTTCTTTAAAAAAAATTAAGTTACAAATAAATCTTTTAAGTTGTTAATTTAATGCACCGTTGCCCTTTTAAGAACCTAGTTGAAACTCAAAAACTTATAAAATAAAAAAAAATCAAATATGTGCATTAAATTTTTGGACATTAGAGTTGGCGTTGATCCAACAACAACGAGGTTTACTTCAAATGAGTTCCTTAACAAAAGGGGCTACTCTAGGATGACATGTTATCAGGGTCGTCCTTGGTAATTCGGAGGCCAAGTTATAATCTTGACAATTTTTCATTTAAAAAGAATTGAAGAAAAAAATCAAACATCATTTATAGTGACAGACAACTAAGTTATAGTTAAATATAGAAACAATGGTTCAAACATGACTTTTACAACAAAAAGCCATGTATCTATGGACAATGCATAATTGACAGCAAAATTGTTGTCTTTCAGACTTTTACCTGCGAAAAAGGACATTTAATGATGGATACTGGTCATAGGTATAAGTTTTTTTTATTTTTATTTTTTTTAAATTTGGAGGCCCCTCTAAGTTTGAGACTATGTGCCAAAGGCCTTGTTGCACTTGCACAGAACCGGTCCTGCCTGTTACAACAAAAGCTTTAAAAATAAAGAAGTCAACAATGCAGTTAAACATAGTCCCATTTGAAAGGTTTTCAGATCAAGATGGTGAAGAGATAACTCAATATAGGGGTAATAGTTATTTTGGTCCCTAAATGTGTAATGATTAGTCATAGTAGTCCTTCAATGTATCAAAATTTCAAAATAGTCCTTAATTGTGCACCATGTTGGTCAAAATAGTCTGTGACGCTAAAATAATCTTTCAAAGCTCACAATAACTCTTTTCATATAGGGACTGAAATAACAATGAGTAAGTACTTATACGGATTGATATGATAATAATTAAGTATATCGAATGACTAATATGATAATATTAATGAAACATTTCTACATCATAGACTATTTTGACTAACGAATTGCACAATCAAGAACTATTTTAAAATTTTGATATATTGAAGGACCATTGTGATTACTCATTACACATTTAGGGACTAAAGTCACTATTGCCTCCTCAATATAAAATATTTTGGAAAGGGACACTCATGTTATGAAACCTCAGTAATTTATGCAATGCCAAATCACTCAAACAATGTTAGTGATAATAGATAAATTAAATGATTTACTTGAGCTCTCTAGCCCTTAAGCATCACCAACGGAGTCAATAGAAAAAATAATGAATGTGAGAATCAAATCACTGCCAAAACCTTCTAGTAGAAAGTGGTGAGTTGCAGATTCATAAGAACCAAACTATTGAAGGATAGGATGAGTTGCATACTCATAAGAACTTCAACATATGCTACACAGAAAAAATAGTGCAACCTTTGTGATGAAAAATTTCATTAGTAAGTAGTAACACCGTGCAATGTATCACGCGGCAAAGCCGAAAAGACATACAAGTATATCAAATATCTTTATAGGTGAAATCAATTTATTATGAATATTACAAAATTTAGTATGAATTAAAAGAACTTATTTGCATTGATAAAATAAAGAATCCGTTTACCATTTTATTCATGAAAAACTTAAACTTTAACAAGTCGCTATAGGAGATATCACATAAAAAATTATTGGAAGAAAAACAGCACAATTAAAATACACTATATTCATAATGATTGAATATGGTACGTGTATGACCGATAAATTAAATTAAATATGTCAGTGCATATTGATTCCATGTTAAACGAGACGTCATTTATCTATAATAATAAAATAGTAGATCTATCCAATGACTTCAATTGATAGAGATAAACAAATAATTATTAATTAGTGGTGTGGATGAGAGAACAAAGAAAGCAGGTCAAATAGAGTACATGCAAAAGAGACACAGTTGTCATTTAGAAATTAACTTGGAAACCAGGGATGAACATGATCTCAGACCTTCAATATTCATCATGGATTTGATTTCAGAATATGGCATTGGCATCCATAAATAAATAAAAAAAGCAACATGTAGAAAAGATATTTGATAATCACTGTGAATTTAATTCAAATGGTAGGAATTATAATATGTAATGGTTAGAATTCGCATTTTGGATATTCCATTTATTAACTTTTAAGATGTGAATTTCTAGACAGACAAAAAAAAAAGATGTCTTATATTGGTTTTTACTTTTCTAACTCAATTTGATATTTGTTTTTTCCTAAAGGAAAAGAGCATGATTATAGCATTTCATTAATAATAAGTGAGTTTTTTTTTTTAAAGATAATAATAAGTGATTTATACAACAAGGTATATGATAATAAATTTTGGAACCAGCAGACAATGCGACAACTTCTGCAAGGATGTAAGCTACCTCAATTGTTTGTCGTCTGTTAAACTCGACCTTAGAGTTTGAGAAATGCGTGGTAAAGAGACTCTCCCATGCTGAAATCACTTGCCCAAATTCGGTAACGTAAACCTTTGTAATCTTTAAATGTAAGGCAAAATTGACGTTGTCAAATTGCATATCACTTAGCCAATGTAAGGCGTGGAATAAGCATGGAGCTTCCCATACAACAACGGAACACATAAGAGAGAGATACAATTTTAACCAGCATAAAGGTACCTTCGTCGTCACACAAACACAAGGTTAAGCTTATCTTGGATGCCAAACTATTGCTAAATATAGAAGATATTTGGCAAATATAAAAGATATTGCTAAGTTCTAATTTACATATTTTAATACACCTGTAGTCGAAACTGGAGGTTGTCGAATGTTAAGACTATGTCGAAAATCATCAAAGAGTTATTGCGGGAGGCCCTTAGTAAAAATATCAGCTATTTAATATCATGAAGGGACATGTAACACACAAACTTGACCATGAGTAACTTTCTCACGCACGAAGTGTATATCTATCTCAATAGTGAATTGATGTTGAACAGGATTGTCGAAGAGATACATGGCACTTAGGTTATCATAATAAACAAGTGTGGCGTTCGAAATAGGGCAATCCAGGTCCAGCAGAAGATTCCTAAGCCAACATGACTCATATACTATATTAGCGACTCCACGATATTCGACATCAACACTGAAACGAGACAATGTAGGTTGTCATTTTGTAGACCAATGAGGTTATTGTCCTCAATATATATGCAATACCCGGATGTGGACCTTCTAGTATCAGGACATCCACCACAGTCTACATCTGTATAGGTAATGAGCTCATCAATTGAGGAAATATATAGATGTAAGTAAAGTCTAGAGTGTCATGAATGTACCAAATGATGCGCTTCAAAGCAGACACATGTTGTGTTTTTGGATCATGCATAAACAAACATACTTGCTACACAACATAAGTGATATCAGTTCTTGTAAACGTCAAGTATTGTAGTACTCCAACAAGACTGATACCTAGTCAGATCATTATGTCAATTTCCAAAAGAGCTACTTAGTTTGCCTTGTGTGTCCATCGATGTAGCAGAAGGTTTGCAAAACAACATACCTGCACGCTTAACATTTTCCTGGACGTATTTCTTTTGTGACAGAAAAAGACCTCATATATGTCTGTTAACAGAAATACCAAGAAAATAACTAAGATGACCTAAATCTTTCATAGCAAATTCGAAATCGAGGTTAATCTTGATGAATTAACAAATATTTTAATAAGATAATTGAATATATTAATAGTCAACGTTGTATGTATATCATTTTATTGATTGCGATACGTAATTAAAAACGAATGAAATATCTAATAAGTATTTAACTCTTTCATTTTTAACGAGAAAGCATAGAGGACACATGTATAATAAGGGAACTTCTACGGCACACTCACAAAATGAGGTGTACCGGTACTCTTGCTTCATAATTTTATAAATTAACGATAATTTTTATGTAATAAATAGCTATTTGTCAATATTTATATTTTATA
>Ga0315915_1007408_pt1 | contig 13122 bp, 6 predicted proteins | sample MpolbnodulesMG_FD_207738 | JGI IMG/M metagenome (GOLD analysis project Ga0315915, IMG submission 207738) | Medicago polymorpha root nodule microbial communities from Los Angeles, California, United States - branched nodules | ecosystem: Host-associated > Plants > Roots > Nodule | place: USA... | reverse complement strand
CAACGGTAACATCTCATGTCAGTCTTTGTAATTGAATGTCATCTTCTAGACAATCTTCTTGATATTTTCTTTGCGCCTCGACGGCTAAGATGCCCTAGTGGGCGAGAGATCTTATTGGGAATCTCTTTATCCTCCTCTTCTTCAGCCTCGTATAAAAGGAACTCAAAGTTGGAAGAGAGTACATGATTAATGTGTTCAACAGGCTTATCAATGTTTAATTTACACTTAATTTTTCAAAGAAAGTAGGAAAAAAGTTCAAATTACCACCTTAAAAAATTTAGAGTTCGGGGGTTGGTTATATTTAGGGAAGGTTTTAGCACTCTAAAGATTCGTAGTACTCTACGATAACCTCTTGATTTTATTTAATTTTTGACTATAACTTGCTTGCTTTTAAAGAAAAGAAAAAGAAAATAGAATTGAATGGTGAGTTAAAAGAAAAAGAACATTTTTATTTACATTTTTAATTGATTTGGAAGGACAAGGTCCTTTGGCTACGTACCCGTGAGGGATCAAAACCTCGTAGTTCGGGGTAAAAATTGTCATTTGATTTGTTTTGTGTTTTTTTATTAGTTTTGAAAAAGTTTTAAAATAAAAAGCCAAGTGGCAAATGAGTATTTGTTTGTATTTTTTAATATTAAAGAAAAAAAACTCAAAGTAGAATTAAAGTTGATTGCAATTTGATTAAGAAAATAAAAATAACAAGGAATCACTTGATTTGAGCATCAAGGTTTATTGTGAAAATATTTTTGTGATTTATGGTTATTTGGATGTTTTTGTTGTTTTTGAATAATAAATAGAAACTAAAAATAAACTAACGTAACAATAAAATAAAAGCGTGAGAATTTTATAGTGACGTTGGATCACCAAAAAATCACTTAACCTAACAAAAGCATAATAAATAAATAAAAGGACACATGCACACACACTTTTCTCATTTATAGTTTACATTGGGCCTAAGTACATTCTAATTGCTGGAAAATAAATGACATTAATTAAAATTCTAAACAGAAATAAAATGAAATGCAAAAATGCTAAAAAGAAATAAAATGCAAGAAAATAAAAGGAATGGACAATCGAAGGGACAAAATTACCGAAGAGATAAAATTTCGAAGGGACATAAATATATAATTAGAGGAGGGAGAAGAGAGAAAAGTTCTTTGACAATTCAAGAGAACTTGTGGTGTGTTTGCCAAAGCCTCTATTTATAGTGTAAAATGGTTGATGAAAATGGTAAATCAGTTTAATGGAAATGATGGACAATTATGGTGAATTTTGAAGAAAGAATGTTAAAGTTGACACTTGACTTGAATTTTTTTTTGGACCTTGGATATTTTATTTTTGGACCTATTCTAAGTAATAAATAAAAAGAAAATAACCTAAAAAAACAAAATAAAAATAAAATAAAAGATGGAAATAAAATAAAATAAAAACTAATAAAAATAAAATAAATAAAAAAGACTAATAATAAAATAATAATGCGGGCCCTAAAACGAATAAAAAATGAGGTATTTTAAAGTACCTCTCTGTCGAATTTTTATCTGAAAAGTTAGATAATATTTCGAATCAGAGGGTGTATGAATGTAGGGTTTTAAATCAAAAATTGAGGTATGACAGATGCAGTAAAAAATAAGTAATAGATAAATGAATCTAAAATAATATAGAATATATTTTACTCCTTTTCCAATTTTCCAAAACTTCATATTTTCACTGGTGCTTTTGTCAAGGACTTGAGTGAGGGGTTGGCAGAATTGTTGTTCTACTACAACCACAAAAGTTTTTTTTGAGGAATACTACAACCACAAAAGTAAATGTCGTGTTTGTGCTGTAATGTAAGATTCATATAATATCTTTATAAAGGTGTCAATATCAACAAGTAGAACTTTCTCAATACACATTAGCAAACAAATTATCGTGATCAAGACAAAGATGTGATAGTGAAGCTCAAATCCGTACCATATTGCACAAAAATTCCATCTAGATGAATTAATTTTACCAAGTCATACTTCAATTCCGTCTCTATACAATATTTTGTTCCTTTCGAAAAATATTTTGTTATAAAATGTGATATACGTGTAAACTAAAATGAAATCAAATGTGATTATGCCATTTTTCCTTAAAAAATAATATGATTATGCCATTTTTTTTTTATAAATGATAGTATTTATTCTAACCTACAATGAAGTTTCTAGAGAAATCAAAATATTCAGCCATTTAAAACATTTTTTAATAAAACAAACCATTTATGCGCACACATATATGGGTCTCGCTAACCATTACCCTAAGTGCAATGATTAAGGAAACTAAAAATAGCAGTTTTACATTGGAAATTACAACTTTTTGACTTTAAAAGTTGAATTCAACACTTTTCATAATTTTTCAACAAATTATTTCTATTTATGTTCTCTTAACCAATGTCCCAAGGGACAAGGGCACTATTTAACATTTCCCTATATATATATATATATATATATAAGGAAAAAAAATCATTTCGCACTTTTTAAGAAAACTAAAATATGAGAATTTGAAGTATAATTTCTCGTGTCCTCCTTAAAATTAGTTTCATGAGAAGATGTAAAACAATTTTCATTGGTTATTTGTTATGGAGAAAATGAGAGGAAAAACAAATTAAATGCAATTTACATTTAATTTCACTTTGAAAAATATGATTATTTGAAATAACATAATTAAATATGATGAAAGTTTATCTTTTTACTTATAATTTGGAACGGAGGAGTACATGTGTGTTTTAAAGAAACAAGAGTATTCACACCATTGACCACCCTCTTCAAATATTTAATTTAATTTTTGTACCAAGATGTTGCTTTCTTTCAGGGCCAGCCCAATGTGTTTGTAGGTCTAAAGCGACATTAAATTGAGGCCTTTTCAGTGCGTCGACAGAGAAACATACAAATTAAGAACACTAAATATGTAATCTTATTTGAGACATGTCACACACTAAATATGCATATCTCTCGTGATCACAACATTGATTCGTTTGTTAGATCATGAGTCTAACTCCTTCCGTTAGACTTAATCTCATTAGTGTAAGAACTTTTCTAAACAAAAATTTAGTTTCATTAATAATATATGTTGAGAATAATATTTAATATATACATTATTTATTAATTGTTAAACCTTGAAACAAGAAAATAATATTGAATTCTAACATAAATATTTACTTTTGCATATTTTGTTTGCACACAACCTATCTTAATAAATTTCCAACAACTAACATCATATTTATAGAAATATGAAGAAAAAAAGAATTTAAGATACGCTTGACTAATATAATAGCTACATTTTTTTTTTGTTTTGAAAAAGTAATATAATAATAGCTACATTTGAAATCAAACTTGCTACATAAACTACAAGTCTACAACTCTTCATTTAACTACCAATATCAGCTAAGCTAGGCACAAAAATGTCTAAAAATTTTGACTTACAAAAATATATTTAAAACGAAAAATATTTAAAGACCTAATACGAAGCCTACAAAATTTGAAAGCCTAAAACTTTTACTTTAGTCGCAGCCCCTTGAACCGGCCTTAATTTCTTCACTTAACATAATTAATACACATCGAGTTTAATACACGTATCAATAAATAACCTTATCCTTGAATATAAACTTCAACTATCTAAAACATATTGCTATGACAATCATTTCATCACAAAATAAAAATGGCAAAAACTCATACTCATTTCCATCATTAGATTTATTAGCATCATCACCCTTTTCACAAAATCAATTGCACAATCACCAAATTATGTAGGTGATGATTGCACAATTCAACCGAAAATTATACTAATATTAATAATAATACAATGAAGTTTAATATGAAAATTGGGGTGTTACACTATAAACATATTTCCCTTAAAAAAAATTATTCTAACCTACAATGAAGTTTCTAAAGAATTTTTGTTACAAATGCAAAGAAACAGCAACAAAAACAGGAAAAAAAGAAACAGGAAACTAAGATCTCAGGAACCAAGTTCCTGTAGCGTCATTCTTCAATAAAGGAAGCAGGTCATCAGGGGGCGAATGGTGAAGGCTTAAACCGACATCTGAGAGCGCTCCTTGCTTTGCAAGTAAATCGGCACATTGATTGTCTTCACGGAGAGTGTGGAAAATCGCATAATTAGCTTGGGAAAGCAGCACCTTTATATCCTGGATGTGAACCGCATGAACATGAGACCTCAAAGAGTTACCAACAATAAGGTTGATACAGAGGAGAGAATCCGAGTAGCAAACCAACTCAGCTATCCCCATCTCTTTTACCATTGAAAGACCATGAAAAATAGTTGTCAGCTCGGCTTGAAGGATGTTCGTGGAATATGGCAGGAAGTCAGAGAACCTTGCTAGAAAAAAGCCTGCGCTGTTACAAATGAGGCCGCCAAAACCCGCTCAAATCAGATTGCCAATACAACTTCCGTCAACATTAAGGATAGTACAATCAAAATTATTGTTATTCCACTTGACATGCCTTTCGATAGGAACAACCGATGAGGGAGGGGAGAAGCTTGAAGTGATATCTTCCACTGAATTCTGAATGTTATATGACAGTTGGTTCAGAGACATTGTTTCGTTATTCAAGCACATAGAGTTGTGGTTAGGGATGTCAATGGGTACCCATGAATACAGATAGTATGATACCCGTGCCCGCTCCATTGGAAAAATATCATACCCGTGTCCGCCACGTACCCTCGTGGGTACCCACTATGCGGTACCCGCAGGTATTGAAGTATCCATGGGTATTCATGGGTACCCATGAATTTTTGAATTTATTTTTTTTTTGGTACAAATAATAACTTTTTTTTAATTACAAAAAAACTTCAACTTTTAAACAACAATACATAATCCATTCAAAATTTCATAAATCATACATAATCCATAGGATATGTTTTATGATGTGAATGAAGTGAAAACCGTGAATTTAATAAGATGAACTAAAAAAATTAAAAATAAAAATAGGTTATTAATGAGGAATCTTATGTGGCCAGTAAAATTTTCTTGAATAAGGTAACAACTTTAAGTAATAAGATAAGATATGTAAGGATATTTTAGTAATTCACTTAATTTATTATCGGGTATGGGTACCCGCGGGTATGTGTACCATCAAATCCGTGTCCGTATCCATATAATAATAGGTAGTCAAATATCCATTTATTATACTCGTATATACCCGTTTAGCTACCTGCCCCATGCCCGTGAAGGATTTTACCAACGGGTACCCGTGGGTATGTGTATTTTTGCCACCCCTAGTTGCGGCATCTCCAAGACCACCACAAACCCGTTGAAAATGTGATGGCTTGAGATCCATGAGTTCGATCCTTAAGCCAATCCGCCACACAGTCAGAAGCAAAGAATGCTGGATCGTTGAAGCCTAAGCGAAGCCATGTGGCGCTCGAAAATCTGCAGTCATGAATACAATGGAAGAAGGTCTCTTTGTGCTCTTCACAGTGAGAACAGATAGAAGAAGGAGCAATATTCTTATGGTGAAGCAGAGATAGAGTGGGAACAACATTGTGACAAGCTAACCAAATATAAAACTTGTATTTTTCTGGAATTTTAAGGTGCCAAATCCAAGACCAAGAGAATGGCGAGTTGATTGCGGTGTCTGATCCGGATAAAGAAAGAAGGCACTTGTAGCCGCTTTTGGCAGAATAGACTCCATTTTTATTGAGAGGCCAAACAAAAGCATCATCGACTTCATCATTGAATCTGATACTTGTGTTGTTAACGAAATCCGCTACTGCCTGAGGAAGAGTGGGGTAAAGAGATAGAGAACGCTGCCCATTAAAAGTAAGAACATCCATAACTGTGAGATGAAAGTCATGGATGTCTATAACAGGGACCTGAGACCCGAGAAACCGAAAATCATTCAGCAGCTGAACCAAAACGAAGAAATAAAAATATTCAACCATTCAATTTTTTTTTAATAAAACAAATCACTTATACCATTGGCCACCCTCTTCAATTATTTAATTTAATTTTTGTATCAAGATGTTGCTTTCTTCACTTAGCATAATTAATAAACATTGACTTCCGTACACATGTCAATAAATGGTTGTGTATAAAATAGACGTATGAAATTATTGGTTCATTATGGATAGCCATAAATATATTATCAAAGGGAAATGCTAACAAGTGTTCCTAGAGCACTTGATAAGAAGTCTAATTAAAAAACTTTATCTTGTGAATTGATCAAACTGAAACTTTAAAAATTGACTTTTGCTTCATTAAACACATCAATTATTTTTACTTTTGTTTCCAGACAAGTGAGGGAACTTGCTGACATAGCTCATTATTAAAATACTTGGACGAACATTATACAATTTTTTTTTATTCACAAAAATAAAATGATATTCATTCATTCAAATTGATAGAATACTTCAGATACAATAACATGATCATCATTGCTAAAAATGTGAAGGTGAATCTACGAACAAACTCACTGCACCCAAGTTAATAGCCTACTACGAAAAAATGCCTACAAATAATATGATGAAAACTAAATCACCATAATACCCATACTTTCGAATCTGCAACGTTGACGTTCAAATCATTGATTGAATTTGAGATTGATTGAGGCTGGTATTTCAATATGAACTAATTTAACTCCACAAAAAGACGCAAAATCAAACAACGCCGCTCAAGACGACAAACAACACAACACCGCACTCAGACGATGAAATCATGGAAAAACACAAGAAAAAACTTTATATATGTGGAAATAACTTATTTAGGTCGAAAGAGAGGGGAAAAAGACACAAAGGGGTGATTCTACGTCAATAAATGACCTAGAACCACCCCTCCTCGATGAATAAAAGAGAACTTAGAGAAAAATTGGAGTTTCTCTCACTATAGAAACATTGACAATAAATTTTTGATATTATACAATCTTGGGTATCGACTCTTCAGGTTTCTTGTGCAACAAAGCCTATTTTCAAGATATAAACATTAATACAGTGTTTCTATTAATTAAAATTTTATTTTATATGCAAAACACCGTTCATTGTTTTCACCGTTCCCGTTGTAGATTTTAAATGTTGATATCTGCAGAAACAAATTTTATATACATACATGAGAAAGTTGATATGATAAAATATTGGAAACTCGTGATTATTTTCAATATATAAACATCAATGCAATGTTTCTATTAAATAAATTTTTATTTTTTATACAAAACATCATTCAATGTTTGCTGGACGCTTATAAAATTAAGGAGATCATGAGTTTTAAAAAGGACGATTATGAAATTTCGCTGGATTTTGATTTTTATATATTGTTAGTAGATTGTGGACAGGGTCGGCCTAAGGGCCAAGAAACCCAAGCAAGGGCTTTAGGCCTCAAAATTTTGAGTGAAAAAAAGACCTCTAAAAAATTAATTTGGTTAGAAGTATATTATAGATAAATTATTGACATTTGCATAGCTTAATTGATTACCAAAAATGCCTCAATTACTCTTGGTCACTAATTCAAATTTTGGTCTCCACAACATCAAATCATTTCATTAAAAAAAGTAAGAAAGAGTACAAAATAGAAAAGGGGGATTAGACCAAGACCTTTTCAAAAGGTGGAGAATCTAAAGTTGGACATTCCCAACCTATTCCCAATGTACTCCCCCCTAACAAAGTCAGAGATGGTATCAAACCAAAAAAGATCCAAAGAAGCTAAAGATAAGCCAAAATTGGCCAGACTATCCGCACAAACATTACCTTCCCTGCATATGTGTGAGGCACAAAAATTCAAACCCTGAATGATACCTATACAATTAAGGTCTCCACAAAATTGTTTCTTATAAATATTTAGTTAAAAAAAATTATTTTCAAAGGCCACATTAAAATTTTTGCTTTATGCCTGTTAATCGGTTAGGTCGGCCCTGATTGTGGAGGGATACACTAAGAAGAAGAAACCTCTGGTACCAAGTCATTTTGAAATTTGAATGGTCCATTGAGAACTAAAACTTTTGTTAAGGACTTGAGTGAGGGGTTGTCTGACTTGTTACTACAACCACAAGAGGAAATGTCGTGTTTGTGCTAAATTAACAATCATACAATATCTGTGTCAACATCAACAAGTATAACTTTCTCAATACAGATTAGCAAACAAATCAGCAAACTAGACCAATTTTTCAATATAGACAGACAATTTGCAATTTGTATATAATTTTTTTTTATTATGTTTAAGAATTATCGTGATCAAGACAAACTTTAGATTAAGAGGTTCTGAATTTTGAGCACCGCTAGTATCATTGGAGATAGATGAAATCAAATTCCATACCTTTCACAAAATCGACATTCGTCGACATATTTTTTTATTAAAAATAAATTCATTGTGATTTTTGTTTTTTATTTAATTAACTTCGTCAAATATTATACCTCAAAAATCGTTATAGTGCAATGATCATTAAAGAGTTATCCCATGTACATTTTTATTTATAAAATTAGACATAAATGCATTAAAAAAATTGTTATTAAAAGACATTTACATGCATTATGCTGTTAAAAGGACACAACATACTTTAAAAAAAAAATTCAATGCAGACTTTGTAGAAAATTAGTAAAATTGAAATTTAAAAAATCATTGGTTATTGCTCAAATTTAATTTTGGGTAAGATTCGATTCATCTTCAAAACATTGGTATTATTATTTATATAATTATACGATTTTTCCATTTTATTGAATAATCTTTCCTAAAAAATGTTTTCGAATAATCTTTTTTCTTTTAGAATATGCTAAAATTTAGCCTTTCATTTTGAATCAAAAAGTTGAGATTTTTCAATTTTAATTTTATTTTTAAATTTACAATTTTAAAAAAAATTATGATAAAATGTTTAGATGAGTTAGGCTTCGGAAGCTCATCAGGGTCAGAACAAATCTCATGGCTTAAAGTTGTAAATCATTCATTAAAGAAGTCCTCGCACAGACACCATAAGTTGAATCAATTACCTTGCAGTTAAGTCAATTCTTTACCAATTGAGTCTACATTCATTGGTAATGCTACTATTAGTAATTTAGTATTAACTTATAAAAAAAATCGAAGACATGTTACCAAATTAAAAAAAAAAAACATGATAGCAAATATTAATACTAATAATATCATTCAATTCTCCTTTTAAATGTTGTTATTACTATTTTCATAATTATATGATTTTTCCATATTGTTAATTTTTTCTTTGGCTTAATTGTCACTTTGTCCCTGTAACTAATTTTAAAGTTCAATTTAGTGCCATAACTTTAAAATTGGTCAATTTGGCCCATAAACTTATTTTAAAATCTCAGTTTGGTCCCTTAATTTTAATATAAGTCAAATTGATCTCTTAACTTGTGTAAGTTAGTGCAACTTGATCCTTTATCGTATAACATAATCGAACTTTGTCAGTAGCATGAACAAAAAAAAAAACACCATTAAATAGAATCATATTTGTATGTTGAACAAACCTATGCAATATCATTTTTTAAAAAGGAATAGGTGTAAAAATATGATGACATATTCAATCTCATTATTCTTAGAAAAGTAATAAAGGCCGTTTAGTGAAAATTATATTGTTGTATATTGTATGATTATTTTTAGCAAAAATGATAATGAGCATTTATTCCCTAAAATAATAATAATGGGTATTTATGTGTCTTTATGTTTTTTTTAACCTTATGGTTCCTGAGAGAAGAGTTCAACCGCGAAGTAACTAAAATTTGGGTTCTCCTAAAAAAAATTATTTGATGGAGTTCATAAACAACTTGAGCCAAAATACCTGATTTTCATATTTATTTTTTTATATTACTATGATTACAATTTCAAAATCAATCAATTTTAATTTTTTTAGTCGGTAGAAGTGTTTTGAAAGAATAGTTTTTCCATAGAAGTCAATGATGAAACAAATATTGTGGAAAGAATTAAATATGTAGTTATGAGAAAGTCTTACGCGGTCACAAATTGTTCAGACTGTGACTGTATGTATCCGTCGATTTTCCGGTCACCTCTCTCCGTCGAATTTCAATCTTTGTCCGTTCGGTTCAACAAATTTGGGGGAACGCAGTCGCGCTGATGCCCTCTGGTTTTACAAAGGCTGATACACGTTACCCCTGGAGACTTGAACATTCCGAATTTCTCTCTGCCCTATTTTGTGCGGGGCGCTTCAGCTGCCATGTTCGACTGGCAGTCTGAACTGATGACTTCAGCCCCAATTCCTACTGCTGACAGGGGCTACACACCTCCAGTACGAGTTCCCCCCTCGCCGGTCTCTTTTGCACAGGCACTGACGGGAGCGGATAGGACGGTCTCCAATGACAATTTGCCAATACCTTATATTCGGGGCGAAACACTTGGTGTTAAGATCACGGAAGACTTCTATGAGCGTGGACGGATGTTTTGCAAGACGAATTTGCGGGGACGACTTGTTTTGAACAAGGGAGACAAACCTTATACCACAAAGGAAATTGAGTCAAAACTACAGAAACTTTGCAAGGTCGGAGGGGCATGGCGTATGCTATCTCTTGGAAGGGGCTTTTACAAATTTTTTTTCTCGAATGAAACTGATATGCGCACAGTCTGGTCTGCGGGAACAATGAACCTGAAACCGGGTCTCCTTAGGCTCTTTGAATGGTCAAAAGACTTTAACATGCATACGCAGCGAAACACACATGCTCAAGTGTGGGTTCGCCTTCTTGAATTGCCGCAAGAGTATTGGATGGAGCGGACACTTCGTGAAATTGCAAGTGCGGTTGGCACTCCCCTATTGATCGACAACGCAACATCCAAACGCCTGTTCGGTCACTATGCTCGCATTTTGGTGGACATGGATTTATCTCGCAAGCTCTTTCATGAAATAGTTGTCGAGAGGGAAGGATTTTCCTTCACGTTGGAAGTAGCATACGAACGGCTTCCAGATTTTTGCACGCATTGTCACAACATTGGGCACGATGTGTCTGCTTGCAGACGTCTATATCCTCGGAAGGAAATACCCGCAGCCAAGGATCAGATTGCACAAGGGAAAAAACCGGTTCCCACTTCGAAGCCAATTTGGGCCCCAATCAAAGATAACCCATCTGGTATCGGCTCCTCCGCTGTCTTCGAAGGAAACAGTTCTGGCGCAGCAACGGAGGAAATTCCAAAACAACCTTTGGAGGTTTCTGTGCCTGTTCAGCTCATTAACAATCCGACATTTAAAATTGGCACAACAACCGTAAGCACAGTGGCAGACACAGCAGTAGTGGACCTGACAACAACCGCTACATTTATCGGAGAAATAGAAACTGACAGCTTGGAGCAGGCCATAGCCACGAGCCAGCAGGAAACTATGGATACCCGTACTCCTCTACAAACCACCCTTGTGGCAGCAGCAGGAGCAGCACCTCCAGGTGCAGCAGCAATCTTGGGGGACACACCAATACCAACACCGGTAGTAACTGATCCTATTTCTAATTTTATTTCAAATGTTTCTGAAGCTACTGTTAGAAATGATGTAGATGCTCATGCACATATTTTGTCTCCCGTCTGAGAAGGAACTTTGGATGTAAGTAGCATTGTGGCTCCGGAGGGTGCTCTAATACATCCGATAGTTCAGAATGACTTGAATTTTATGCAACAGTGGTTATCGAAAGCTTCGGTGAATGAAGAGGTGCCTTTTACACAGGTGGTCTCAAAGGCACAGAAAAAGAAACAAATAAATTTACAGCAGGCTCCACCAAAAACCCGCTCCCGGGGTCCCCTCCCGCCATTTAAATGAATATTTTATACTGGAATATCAGGGGAATTGGTAACAATGATTCCCGCCTGGCGTTGGCTGATTTGTGTCGGTTGCATAACCCGTCGTTGGTTTTTATTGCGGAACCTATGGTGGAGTATGATTCTGTTCCTGCTTGGTTTTGGAGAAATATACATGTATCTAACTACTGTTTGAATAATAGAGCTCCGCTCATTCCTAACTTGTGGGCTGCCTGGGGTTCGGACTGTGTTTATACGGTTATTTTTGTTTCTTCTCAGTGTCTGGTTCTGGAGTATATTTGCAGAGACACTAAATTATATATTGCGGGTATTTATGCTAGCACCTCTTATCTTCAAAGGCGAACTCTTTGGGCAGATTTGACTCGGCTTCAGAATTCTTTAATGGGCCCGTGGATTTTCATGGGAGACTTCAACGCTATTTTGGGTGCTCATGAAAAAAGGGGTCGTCGATTACCACCTTCGTTATCTTGCAATGATTTCACGTCATGGACTAATGCTAATCTGTTGTTACATTTGAATACTAATGGGGTACAATTCACCTGGAACAATGGTAGATTAGACTCCGACTCGGTGTTCCAGCGGCTCGACCGTGCTATTTGTAACGAAGCTTGGACAGATTTTTAGGGGCTTACTTCTTGCACGGCACTTGTGCGTTCCCAGTCAGACCACCATCCATTATTACTTCATTCGGATTTCTCTCTTATTCGAAAAACATCGTCCTTCAAATTTTTTAAAACATGGACCACGCATGATGAATGTCGACCGTTGATCTTGAGCATTTGGAATAAAGATGTTGTTGGCAGCGGCATGCACAAACTCCACACAAAGTTGCTTCGGGTCAAGGATGCTTTCAAGGTTTGGAATAGATCGGTCTTTGGCAATGTCCAACGACAAGTTCAGCTCGCTTCTGATGAGGTGATGCGAGTTCAAAATCTTATCGATAACACGGGAATTGATGCTAATTTACATTTGTTAGAATTACAGGCTCAAATGACTTTAACTAGAGCAATGAATTGTCAGGATCAGTTTTGGTGTGAGAAAGCCCGAAACCAGAGTTTTATTCATGGTGACCGCAACACTGCTTATTTCCACCGTATATCTCGTATTAAATCTGCAGCAAAGCCTATTTCTTTTTTATTTAATGGGGATGTGCGCATTTCAGATCAGGGAGAAATAGAGAATCATGTTGTCAGTTATTTCCAGGGTATTTTTGCCACTCAAAACGACTGTGGTACTAATGATTTGATTGACAAAACAATCCCGACATTGGTTACCGTCGAGGAGAATAATATGTTGACACTCATGCCCGCCGTTGATGAAATTAAAAAGGCGGTGTTTGACATGAATGCAGATGGCGCCCCAGGTCCCGATGGATTTGGGGGTTATTTCTATCAACA
>Ga0315915_1007403_pt1 | contig 13130 bp, 14 predicted proteins | sample MpolbnodulesMG_FD_207738 | JGI IMG/M metagenome (GOLD analysis project Ga0315915, IMG submission 207738) | Medicago polymorpha root nodule microbial communities from Los Angeles, California, United States - branched nodules | ecosystem: Host-associated > Plants > Roots > Nodule | place: USA... | reverse complement strand
AAGTCAGGATAGGATAGGAAAATGGTTTATTTTATCCTATCCCTTTGGTGCATCAAACATGAGATTTCAGCAGGATATGATTAATGTATCATATCCTGTGACCATCAAACGGACCCTAAATAGATTCCTTTTCGGAAACAATTCGTCATTCCCGAAACAGCATACAACTATCCATCGTACGAGTGCCTCTCCCAGACAGGAGTCGAAACTTGGTTTGGCACATTGTCAAAGTCTAGCCCTTTTCGCTAGACCTAACCTCCATTGGTAAAATAGATGGCACGGTCACACTAGTCTCCAGGAACAATCATTTTAACATTAAATTTTTAACACTCACATTGTTATGTCAGGGTGCCCATGATATGTGTGTGTAGTTACAAGACTAAACAAGAGAGTATTAAAATGATTGTTCCCAACACTACTCTTGTTCCCTTTCAAGACTAAGGAGCTGTGAGCAGTAATTCAGCCTGCTGGGCTTTGCCTTTTTGTCCGAAAAAGTAACCTTAAAATGGTTTTTTTTTAAGTGTTCGAGATTACAATGTTTTTGCTTGGTTCCCAAGAAATTTCCTCAAATGGGTGTGTGTTTTGAATTGTTGTATTTGCTTCTTAAGATTGTGGATGTTAATGTAAATAACCATTGGCGTGTATACAAGAATGTAACAGGTTTTATCTTTCACTGTGGAAGTTGTAACAACTTGTTTTTGCTATTTGGTTAATAAGGTTGTTCAACAGTTTTCGTTTTTTTTTTTTTAATGTTACGAAGGTTTATGCTTATTTGCTTATTTTAGAATTATGGTTGTGCATAAACAAAAATATTAAACATTTAAAAATTAAACCAATACTTGTTGCTATGTTTTTTGAGACATTGTTGCAAATAATAACAAATTTAGCAGAATTTGTCTCCTTTTATTTCCCTATCTGATTCATTTCTGTTTATTGTTTAATTAAACTGAAATCTTTTAAAGGAATTTTTCTATGCTTTAAATATGTAGAATTCTCTCTTGTTTAGCATCATATAAAAAAAAGTTTTCTCTTTTGATTTTACAGATTCTGTATAAGAAGAAAGATAAACAAACTGTAATAAAATAAAAAGTCATGTGCAACGGTGCGAATAGAAAACCTTGTCAAACTGGTTTGATTAAGGAAAATGAATATGGAAGACAAGAAGAACTTCATCATAAGATTTCAGCTTTGCTTGAGTTTTCAGGAAATGAAGTCGATGAGGTAGGATTATGGTATGGAAGGAGGGTTGGATCGAAGGAAATGGGATATGAAGAGAGGACACCTCTTATGGTTGCTGCCTTATTTGGAAGCAAGGGTGTGCTTTCTTATCTTCTTGGAACTGGTCATGTTGATGTTAACCGAGTGCGCGGCTCTGATAGGGCTACCGCTCTTCGTTGTGCTGTTTCTGGATGTTCTGCTGCTTCTGCCGAGGTTATCAAGCTTTTGCTTGATGCATCTGCAGATGTTAGTTCCATTGATGTGAATGATAACGGGTGCAACGACTTGTTTGTCTCGGTCTCTAGTAGTATCTTCGGTTCAAGGAATAGGATACTACAACCCATACTAGAAGGTGTAGATGATGTTGATGATGATGATTTCCTTAAAGAAGTAGGATTTCAATTGGTGGAGCAGCAACACGATGTAGGTACACCTCGAACTGAGAAGAAAGATTGTCCCATTGATCCATCCCTACCTGACATAAACAATGAGATATATGGTACAGATGAATTTAGGATGTTTACATTCAAAGTGAAGCCTTGTTCAATGGCTTACTCTCATGATTGGACCGAGTGTCCATTTGTTCACCCAGGGGAAAACGCAAGGCGCCGTGATCCAAGGAAATATCATTACACCTGTCTCCCTTGCCCCGAGTTTCGGAAGGGATCATGTAGCAAAGGGGATGCTTGTGAATATGCACATGGTATTTTTGAATGCTGGCTTCATCCAGCTCAATATAGAACAAGGCTTTGCAAGGATGGAACCAGATGCACCAGAAGGGTTTGCTTTTTTGCTCACAAGCCAGAGGAGCTTCGACCGTTGTATGCTTCTACCGGTTCTGCTTTGCCTTCACCTACATCATATTCAAATTCACCTAGTGCTTCTTCAATGGATTCTTTCACATTGAGTTCTCCGTTTTCTTCGATACAATCTGCACCAACGCCACCTTTGACTCCATCGGCATCATCGCCTTCTACTGGAACCATGTGGCAAACTCAGATTCAGCTTCATGCTGCAGTCCCAACCCTTCAGATGCCGAGAAACAGATTGAAAACTGCACTAAATGCTGGAAATAACGTTGAATTTCTCGAACTTGAGAATCGCTTCAGTCTTTCATCCCCTTCAAATAGGCTTGCAAGAGTGAATCCTACTAACCTAAAAAACTTTTTCGGGTCATCGATACAATCTCCGACCTCAATGGAGATGAATCAGAATGCAAACTAGCAACTTTTGGGGCTATCATTCTGATCTTACCAATTCAAATGTGATTGGATCACCAAACATCAGAGGTGATGCCTTTTCGAAGCGGAGCCAAAGCTTTATTGAGCGCAGCAGCGTAGCGAGCTTTAATTCCGAGCTTCCTTCTGCTACCTCAGTTTCCATGGAGCCTTCTACCTTCTCTGGTTGGGGCTCGCCTGATGGAAAATTAGACTGGTCCATCCGTGGCGATGAACTCAACAAAATGAGGAAATCTCATTGTTTTGGCCTTCGAAACAGAAGTAGCACTTCAACAATGGCTGCTGCATTAGACGTCGATGATCCAGATGTATTTTTAAGGCATGAATCTTGGGTTAATTCTCTTGTGAAGGATGCTCCATCAATGGAATTAGATCAATATTGTGTTGAAGATCAACTGCAATACCATAATCCCGATGCGGTTCTGTCTTTGCCAGAACAATTTTACATGGAGCATGAGCAGATGGTAGTGTAAATCTAATGTTAATTATAACATTGGATCCTCCGCGCTCTAGAGTCTTTATTTATTTTATGATTTTTTTTTTCTTTACGTTATAGATATTGATTATTTATAGGCGACATTTTGCAGAAAAATGTCAATTATAAAAAAGTTATGCAAGTATTTTGCATCAGTAACAACTTGTTACTACTCCTAGGGTATACTATATGGTTCCATTATCTTGCTTTGTTGTTCAAATTGAGTTGTACTTTTCAGCAACCAAGAGAACTGTGATTTGTGTAGTGAGACTGATGAATGCAAATTCTGATAATTATACTAATTCCAATTTTTAATTTGGATAACTCATGTTTGTTGATTTCATTTTTCCTATTTCATTCTAGTTTGAGCCATGCATATATGTCTAATCTAGTAAATATTTACATATGTTTGCAAGTGTTAGGACATGTGTGGCACTGGTGTCTTCCTTCATATTATAGTTTGATGCCTTTTAGATTCTTGCATTGTCTTGTTTAATGTTTTAGCATAATCTGATACGTGCTGTTTTTTAGTTTATATTCTGCCATATGTACCATTGATGATTCGGCATGCTACTTTCAATCTAAGAAGTTTTTATTCATTGGTACTTTTGGTCAAAATATAGTTAAGTTTATCGAGCACAAGGAAAATTATTTATAGAAAGCTTAACTTATTGGATTTAGCTTTTATCAGTCTTTCTCCCTGAAAATGTCAATATTGAGTTATAAAATAACATAACTTAGGTGTATTTATATCCAATTTTTTACTTATTTATAAAATAACACAGCTTAGTTGTATTTATATTCAGAAAAATTCTATATATTTATGGTTATAGTCAAGAAAGTTTGTTATCCTCAAAATGCAAAATTAAGGATTTTGTCTCTACACAGTCCATTCACCTGATATGGCATATCTATATGGTTATAGTATGAATTTTCATATTAAAAAATAAAATATAATAACCGCCTCTTGTTCAAAAACATAGCTCCTATCATAAGGTAAGCTGCACCTCATGTAGAGTAACTTTGCTTGTAAAATAAGAAACTACCTCATGTAGAGTAACTTTGCTTGTAAAATAAGAAACTACCTCAACTAACCCTTTGAGCTGATGAACTTGGCTTGGATACACTTAAATCTGACTTAGAGAGGAGCTGGTAATCGGTGACTAGTGCAGCAGCTTCGTGGGTTTTTCTTTTTGACCTCAAAATCATAAAACAACAAAACACACTGAAAAAGTCTTCCACTTCTTCCTTTGCCTTGGTTCTCAAGTTTCTAAACCTTCACCAGATTTTGTTGCAGTTTCCTTATTCATGTAAGTTCTTCTTTTATAATTCTAGATTTATGTATTTTTATTATTCTTCTCAATGAGTCAATGAATTTCACCTAAAGATTGAATCTTTTCTAAAATTATATGAGATTGCAATGTGTTTTCTTGGTTTCTAAGAAAATTCCTGAAAAAGTGTGTGTTTTGAATTATTTGTGTTTATCTTTGTAAGAGTGTTTCTAAAACCTTCACCAAGTTCTGGTGCTGTTTCCTTGCTCATGTAAGTTCTTCTTTTTTGATTCCACCTTTATCTATTTTTCCTATTCTTCTTGATGGGTCATTGAGTTTTTGATAAAGATTTGATCATTTCTAAAAGCATTTGAGATTACAATGTGTTTTCTTGGTTGCTAAGAAAGTTTCTGAAAAATGATGAGTTTTGAATTGTTTGTACTGGCTTCTTGAGAGTCTTGATGAATGTGTATGAAAGAGTATGCTTTCTCTTTCACTCTCTGGAAGACAGAAAAAAGGTTGGATGATGTACAAAACTTTTTATATGCTTGATACATCAATGTTGGATGATACACAAAATAACCATTGTTGTGTTTTTAATCTAACAATATTAAATGCAGTTGATCGATAAAGTTAACCAAGCTGAACGTGTAGTTGTCATGAGTGTAGAATCCCAGAGTTGTTTGTATTGTTTTGCTATTTGGTTATTTTGTTAACAAGGTTGTGCAATAATTACCATTGTTTGTTCTTATTTTTAGAATTACTGTTGTGCATAAACTATGATATTAAACATTTAAAATTACACCAATACATGTTGTTAATTTCCTAGTTATTGATGATTTTGTAGCAAATTTAGCAGAAACAAGATTGCCTTAAGAGAGCAGGTTTTGAAATGGAGGAGCAGCAACAAGATGATGAATTTATGATGTATACATTCAAAGTGAGGCATTGCGGTTATGTTCATGATTGGAAAAAATGTGACTTTGCTCATCATGGGGAAAGCATAAAACGCCGTGATCTGAAGAAATATTATTACAGATGTCTCCATTGTCATGCATTTCAGAAATATGGATCATGCAGGAAAGGGGATGCATGTCAATATGCACATGGTGTTTTTGAGTCTGGGCTGCATCCTAGTCGATACAGAACAACGCTTTGCAGAAATGGAACTGAATGCAAAAGAGATATTTGCTTCTTTGCTCACAATCATGAGGAACTTCGCCTGTTGAGCTAGTACCAGTTCTGCTTTGCCTTCACCTACATTTTATTCAAATTCACCAAGTGCTTCTGCAATGGTTCCTTTTACATTGAGCTCTCCGAATGCTTTGATACAATCTTCATCAATGCCGCCTTGGACACCGTCTTCAATATCATATCCTGCAGGAAGAACCATGTGGCCGACTCCGCCTCAGATTCGTACTACAGTCCCTACACCTCAGATGCCGAGCAACAGATTGAATACTGCACTGAATGCTAGAGATAATCCTCATCTGGACATGAAATTTTTTGAATATCACCATATGCCGAATCTAATGATAGAAGGGTCAAGTAGGCTTGCTGGAGTGAATCCTACTAACCTTGAAGGCTATTTTGGGTCATTGATACAATTTCCGGCAGCAATGCAGGTGTATCCGAATGTGAACCAACAACTTCAGGGATATCCTTCTCACCTTACCAATTCTAATGTGGTTAAATCACAACAGTTCAGGGGTGATCCATTTTTTAATTCAAGATATGATGCCCTTTCGAGGGAGAGCCAGAACTTTATCGAGAGCAGCAGCATGGCAAGCTCCAAGCTTCCAGATGCTACCTCAGTTGCATTGGAGCCTTCAACTGCCTTGTCCGGTTGGCGCTCCCGTGATAGAAAATTAGAATTGGGTGACACTAGCAACCCTTCAACAATGGCTGCTACATCAAATGTTGATGAGCAGGATGAATTATTAAGGCATGCAGGTTGGGTTAATGAACTTGTGGATTGAAGATCAACTGCAATGCAATAATCTGGACGATGTTCCATCTTAGCTGAACAGTTGTACATGTTATTCACCTGTGATTTTTTTTAACTTTAGAGATATTCATTATATTTGGGTGACACTGCAGAAAATATGGATAGAATACTAGTATATTGTTCCTTTTTTTCTCCTTAATTCTTTGTTTTGTTATTTGTTATGTTCAATTGATTTGTTATTTTACAGTAACCAGGAGAATGGTGATAAATATAGTGATCCAAAGATTCATGAATATGCATATGTATATTACCCTTCATTTGGTGCAAACCACCCTTCATTTGTTCCTCTTGCTATATTACCCTTTTATTTGACTTTTGGTGGCTTTCACTTTCCAATATCACTTTTAGTTTGGAAAGTGAAAACATGTATCCAAACATACGCCTTGAATTATTGTTTCAGAGATACTATCATCACTATAGTTGTGTGCCTGCTTGCGCGATGAAATACAATTGTTGTGTGTATGTTTGAATATGCGGTGGGAGGTTTCAAAATCGCAGCGAAATATCACGTTTACGTTGAAGCTGCAAATAGTAGCTTCTGGTTTTCATAGTGAGAAGACCTACAGTCGTGCGACTGCAGCAAGAAAACATGTATCCAAACATACGCCTTGAATTATGGTTTGTGACTATGAAGCATAAATGTTTTTCATTTTGGATTTTTATCAAGGTACCACGATAACAAAAAATATGTATCAAACTACCACTCTTTTGGAAATAAACACACTACTACCATTCTCTTTTTTTGATTGGACACTAGTTTACCAATTTTAAATTGAGATATTGTCATAAAGGAAACTTGTGTCCAATCTTATACCACTTTATTCATAAGGTTTATATTTTTTACTAATTTTGAAGTAACCAACTTGTGAGTGTTACTTGCAAAGTTGACTTACCACTTCATTCAACAATTGATAAAAAAAATCTGACTCAAATCAGCACATATGCTTCCTAAATCAGTTTGTCAGATACTGATGTTCTATTTTTGAAAAAAAGTAATATGTATTTTCATATATGTGTGCCTAAATCATTTTCTTTTCGTCGTGTATAAAATAATATGTTTTCTCTTTCACTCTGGAAGATGTACAGGTTGTTTTTGCTTTTTGGTTAATAAGCTTATGTAACAGTTTACCGCTTTGTTTTTTTTTCTTTTCTAGTACGAAGGTTTATGTTTCTTTTTAGATTAATTGTTGTGCACAAACTAAGATATTAAACAATACTGTGATATACTATGATACTATTGCTATTGCTTGAGTTTAGGACAATCAAGACTAATTTCACTTTGTTTTTTTTCTTTCTAGTACTAAGATTAATTTAGGACAATCAATACTAATGTTTTTTTCTGTGTGTATATATTAAGTAAAGTTCTAAATTTTGAACCCCCTGACCCAGGATCCTGGCAACGCCACTGGCAACGGTGCGAATGGAATTGTCAAACTAGTTTGATTAGGGAAAATGAATATGGAACACAAGAACATCATCATAAGATTTCAGCTTTGCTTGAGTTTTCAGCCAAAGGTTATTACAATGGTCGAAGCTCCTCAGGTTTGTGAGAAAAAAAGCAAACTCTTCTGGTGCAATAGGTTTCATACTTGCTAAGCCTTGTTCTATATTGACGAGGATGAAGCCAGAACTCGAAAATACCGTGTGCATATTCACAAGCATCCCCTTTATTGTATGATCCCTTACGAAACTCAGGACAAGAGACACATGTGTAATGATATTTCCTCGGATCACATCGCCTTGCATTTTCCCTATCAGCACTATAAAACCTTGTCAAACTAGTTTGCATGCATTTTCCTCGGATCACAGCACCTTGCATTTTCCCTCACCTACATCATATTCAAATTCACCTAGTGCTTCTTCAATGGATTGTTTCACATTTATCTGCTCGTCTTCTTTGATACAATCTGCAACGTCGCCACCTTTGACTCCATCAGCAACAACATCGCCTGTGGCTGGAACCATGTGGCAGACTCAGATTCAGCTTCATGCTGCAGTCCCTACCCTCCAAATGCCAAGAAGCAGATTTAATACTGCACTGAATGCTAGAATTAACGTTGAATTTCTCGAACTTGAAACCTTAGTCTTCAGTCCCCTTTAAATAGGCTTGCGGGATGAATCCTACTAACCTTGAAAACTTTTTCGGGTCATTGATACATTCTCCGACCTCAATGCAGGTGCATCAGAACACAAATCAGCAACTTTAGGGCTATCCTTCGGATCTTTCCAATTCAAATGTGAGTTGATCACAACAATTCAGGGTTGATGCCTTTTCGAAACGGAGCCATAGCTTTATTGAGCGCAATAGAGGGGTGAGCTTCAATTCTTTGCTTCCATCTGCTACCTTAGTTGCCATGGAGCCTTCTACTTTCTCTGATTGGGGCTCCCCTGATGGAAAATTAGACTGGTCCATCCGCGGTGATGAACTCAATAAAATGAGGAAATCTTATTCTTTCAGCTTTCAAAACAGAAGTATCACTTCAACTGCTGCATCTAATATCGATGATCCAGATGTTGAAGATCAACAGCAACGCCATAATCCGGACGCGGTTTCGTCTTTGCCAGAGAAATTGTACATAGAGCATAAGCAGAAGGTGGTGTGAATCTAATGTTAACTTTGACATTGGATCCTCTGTGCATCTCTAGGCTAGTTTATTTATTAAATGTTTTTATTTTATTTTATTTTATAGATCTTAATTAAATATAGGTAACATTTTGCAAAAAATATGGTAAAGTGTTGATAATACAAAATTTAGGACAGAATGCAAGTATTTTGCATCAGTAACAACTTGTTACTACTACAAGGATATAGTATATGGTTCCATTTTTTTCTCTCTATATCTTTGCTTTGTTAATCCTTCTTAAATCTGTATTAACATTTTGTTCACTCAAAAGCACAAACTTAAGATCAGAATTTTATTAATTCTAATCAAGAAAGTTTGTTATCCTCAAAATGCAAAATTAAGGATTCTGTCTCTACACGATTAATTCACCTGATACGAGATATATATACAGTTACAGAATGAATTTTCATAATAAAAAAAAGACACTTAACTGAATTTCTTTCTTTAATATAACAAGCGCGAGACATTAGAAATGTGTGACCAATATATACAAAATACACCTCATGTACAGTAAATTTGATTGTAAAACAAGAAACCAACTCAACTAACTCTCTATGAAATCTGGAACTTGATATAACAGCTTCTAACTGTTTTTCTAACTGTCTTGAACTGATATATTTAGCAGTGACTAGTGCAGCAGCTTGGTGGGCTTTTCTTTTTGACCTCAAAACCGTAAAACAACAAAAGACACTGAAAGAGTCTTCCCCTTCTTCCTTTGCATTGTTTTCCAAGTTTCTAAACCTTCACCAAGTTTTGGTGCAGTTTCCTTATTCATGTAAGTTCTTCTTTTACAATTCTAGATTTATGTATTTTTCTTATTCTTTGCGACGAGTCAGTGAATTTAACCAAAAGATGCGATCTTTTCTAAAATCATAAGAGATTGCAATGTGTTTTTTTGGATGCTAAGAAAGTTCCTGAAAAAGTGTGTTCTGAATTATTTGCATTTGTCTTAGTAAGAGTGTTCCAAAAACCTTCACCAAGTTTCCTTGCTCATGCAAGTTCTTTTTTGATTTCACCTTTGTGTATTTTTCTTATTCTTCTTGATGGTTCATTGAGTTTCGGCTAAAGATTTGATCTTTTCTTAAAGTTTTTGAGATTACAATGTGTTTTCTTGGTTGCTAAGAAAGTTCCTGAAAAAGTGTTTCTTGAGAGTCTTCATGAATGTGTATGAAAGAATATGCTTTCTCTTTCACTCTATGGAAGACAGAAAAAAAGTTGGATGATACACAACTTTTTATATGCTTTGTTATATCAATATTGGATGATACACAAAATAACCATTGCTGTGTTCTTAATCTAACAATATTAAATGCAGTTGGTCGATAAAATTAACAAAATGTACAAAGAATATAAACCATTTTAGATGCAGTTATCTGAAAACATATAAGAACCACTTTTGAAATTGAACAAAATAATATTTTTACAAAATTGAGCAAAGCTGTTTGTATTGTCTTGCTATTATGATATTAAACATTTAAAAATTAAACTAATACTTGTTGCCAATTTCCTAGTGATTGATGATTTTGTAACAAATTTAGCAGAAACAACATGTAGGTGGACCTCAAACTAAGAAGAAAGATTATTGGAGCGATCGATCCCTGCCTGACGTAAAGAATAGGGTATATATTACAGATGAATTTAGGATGTATAAATTCAAAGTGAAGCTTTGCTCATGGGATAATGCTCCTCATGATTGTACAGAATGTCCCTTTGCTCATTCTGGGGAAATTGCAAGGCGCAGTGATCTGAAGAAATATTATTACAGCTGTGTCCATTGTCATGAATTTCAGAATGGATCATGCAGTAAAGGGGATACATGTCAATATGCACATGGTGTCTTTGAGTCCTGGCTGCATCCTGGTCGATACAGAACAACGCTTTGCGATAATGGAACTAAATGCACAAGAAAAGTTTGCTTCTTTGCTCACAAACCCGAGGAGCTTCGCCTGTTGAAGGCTTCTACCAGTTCTGCTTTGCCTTCACCTACATCAAACTCAAATTCACCAAGTGCTTCTGCAATGGATTCCTTCACATTGAGCTCACCGTCTTCTTCGATACAATCTTCGTCGACGCCGCCTTGGACTCCATCTGCAACATCATCTCCTGCAGGAGGAACCATGTTGCAGACTCAGATTCACACTACAGTCCCTACACTTCAGATGCCGAGCAACAGATTGAAAACTGCATTGAATGCTAGAGATAATACTGATATAGACATATGGTGATTTTCATGAAAATCACCATATGCCGAAGCCAATGATAGAAGAGTCAAATAGGCTTGCAGGAGTGAATTCTACTAACCATGAAGACATTTTCAAGTCATCGATACAATCTCGAAAGATATGCTGGTGCATTGGAATGTGAACCAAGAACTGTGTGGCTACCCTTCTGACCTTACCAATTCAAATGTGATTGGATCACCAGAATTCAGGGTTGGTCCATTTATGAATTCAAGATGTGATGCCTTTTCGAAGCGGAGCCAGAGCTTTACCGAGCGCAGCAGCTTGGCAAGCTTTAATTCCAAGCTTCCTTCTGCTACCTCAGTTGCATTAGAGCCTTCTACTGCCTTCTCTGATTGGCACTCCACTGATAGAAAGATAGATTGGTCGTGATAAACTCAACGAAATGACGACATCTCATTCTTTCGGCTTCCTAGACGATACTAGCAATGCTTCAACAACGGTTGCTGCATCAAATGTTGATGAGCATTATGTATTATTAAGCCAGGAATCTTGGGTTAACTCACTTGTGAAGGATGATGATCCAACAATGGAATCTGATCAACATTGTGTTGAAGTTGAAGATCAACTGCAATGTCCTAATCCGGACGATGTTTCATCTTAGCCGAAGCAATTGTGCATGTTATATGAGTAGACAGTGGTGTGATTTCTTTATAATTTTATAGATATTCATTATATTTATGTGACATTTTGTAGAAATATGGTAAAATGTCAATAAGTAAAAAAGTTGGGCAGAATGCAAGTATTCTGCTTTAGTATTAGTTATGTTCAATTCAGTTGTAATTTTAAATTTGGGTAACTTATGGTGCAAGTCACCCTTCAACCTTCATTTGTTCTTCTTGCTATATTACCCTTTTATTTGACTTTTGGTGACTTTCATTTTCCCTTTTCACTCATAATTTGAATTCCAATTGTTTAAATTATTTCAACATTCCCTCATTAATTACTCTCATTTTCGTATTCCCTAAGTTATGTGTAAATATGCACATAACTGTTAACTACTCTAATTTATTTACTTTTAAAGTTATGGTTGACAAGTTGGCGTTTATTCACTCATAGGAAACTTTTATTGTATTGTTGTAGTGGATGCAACATGTAGCCTCTAGCTTTGTGAGTGTGAAGCATATAGATGCTTTTATTATGATCTCAATTCCCAATGTCATTTTACTTGATCATTAATGTAACCTTTTTACTTTAAATTTTTACATTTGTGAGGAGTGCTTATGAATTTTTACATTATGTGGTGACTCCATTGTCAGCATAGTTCATATTGTGACTTTGAGCCATATATTGTTATGCCATGAATTTGAATTCCAATTCTTTCAACAGACCAACTCTGTCAACTGTCATTGAATCTTTACCTTAACATTATTTTTTTCAGAAACAATAATGATATTGTCAATCTACAATTTTGCAGGCTTTGAAGATCCATATCCCATGTTTTCTGTAATGATGATCAAGGCACAAACATCCATGAATATTTTGTCAAAAAAGCATTAAGCATCTCTCATTTTCTCTCAGATGATCATTTTGGGAAATGTTAAAGTTAAACTCTGGTTTAAAATAATCCAAAAGTTATTTTTTTTTTTACTAAATAAATATACACCAATACTATGATCAATGAATTAAAAAATGCATTGTTTTTTTTACTAAAACAATTTTTTAAAATGCATTTTAAAAATATAGATTGAATAAATTCAAAACATTGTTTACAGTATTTTCAAAAATGCATTCTCTCTATCACAGTTAAAAACAAAAATTCAAAACTAAATATAATTCCATTCATTCACATACAAATGAAAAATTCAAATTGAAATATTGTCATAAAGTAAACTTGTGTCCAATCATATACCACTTTATTCATAAGATTTATATTTTTTTTACAAATTTTGAAGTTACCAACTTATGAGTAGTTACTCAACAAGTTGACTTACCACTTCATTCAACAATTGATCAAAAATTTCTGACTCAAAATCAGCACATATACTTCCTAAATCACTTTGTTCATTCATCCATACATGAACTTGATTTTTTGAACCAGCCAATTCATCTTCAA
>Ga0315915_1007401_pt1 | contig 13130 bp, 7 predicted proteins | sample MpolbnodulesMG_FD_207738 | JGI IMG/M metagenome (GOLD analysis project Ga0315915, IMG submission 207738) | Medicago polymorpha root nodule microbial communities from Los Angeles, California, United States - branched nodules | ecosystem: Host-associated > Plants > Roots > Nodule | place: USA... | reverse complement strand
ATATAAAGGGAATACATGGTTTTGGACTGTATTCCTTAAAAAATAAAAAAAGGTTTTGGGCTGTCTTTTTCACTTTAAATTATACTCTCTTTAAACAAATTTTTCTAAAATGTTAAATTGTTGTGTCATTAAAAAAGATAAGAATTTATATTATATATTTTTTATATTGTTGGTGTTATTGAAAAAGATAAGTATAATTTATTACAATATGAAAGTGTAAAATATTTATACCTATAATTCTATTAAAAATAAAAAAATGTAGACATTTTTTTTGTGGTGGTGGGGGTTCGAACCTCAGACCTTGCATATATTATGCATTGTCCCTATCAACTGAGCTAAACTCACAAGGACATACATTTATTTTTTCTAATACGCGTGGAAAATGAAAGAAAAAAAAACTTACAAAAAGTGAACGATGAAACAGTTGATCAATTAAATATTAATTTTCTTGCTTTTTCTAACCAAAATAATTATTTCAAAAATGGCAAGTTACAAACAGGTTTTTACTTTTCACAAATTTTAGACCCTGGCAAATAACAATTAGCGAGTTCGTTTTAGTATTTATATGAAGCAATAGACGTTAATCTAAAACGCACATATACAATGGCGATGTCTCGTGTTCAAATTCGAGTGAAGCTAGAAAAGTATAATAACTCTTCGAGTGAAAATGAAAAAAAAGATGACGTATATTCAGACTTGGTAAGATCTCTGACATATTAAAAAAGGATTTGTCTTTGTCGTCTTGCCTTAGTTCCAATCTATCTATTTTTTTAAGAGTACTGAGTTAGTTCTCTTCTTACGCTTACCGAATAGAACACCGAGCCAAACCTTTTTATAAATATTTGACTTTATTTAGATTGGGAAAATCATATGGTTTTATGAAATCACGTGTTATTGTTCAAATCCATAGTCAATCTTATCTTTGAAACGAGCAGTTGACAATTGAATGCAAATTTTTCCATTATTTTCCTTTGCATAATTGTGTGGCGTTTAGTTTATATAGTGGTGTTTAGTCTCTTGGCCTTTTGAATTATGTTTCATAACAATAACAACGTTGTTGATTGTTTTGTAATGTGTTTTGTAGGTAACAATATTATACACCATACAACATCTCTCTCTATATGTTCTTTCATTTCAATAAGCCGTCCATAATTTTTTCTCTTCAACGTTATTTTTTGAGGGGGTGTTTTTGAGTCAATTTTGATCGAAAATCACCCATCTTCATCCTTTTATCTTGTTTTAACTCAAATAAGTGATTTTTCACATAGACTTAGGTTTTTTTTTATCACGATTTCGTTGTCTGAGTGTTGCGTTGTGTTGTTTGTCTTGTGTGTTGTTGTTTGATTTTTCTGTCTTGCCGCAGAGTTCGCTTGGTTCTTATTGAAACATCAACTTTAGCCAATTACATATTAAATCAATGATTTTAGCGTCAAAGTTGTAGATCTGGAGACATGTCCATTCTAATCACTTTGATTTTATCATATTATCTGTATGTATTTTGTTGTTGTATGCTATTAATTTCAATGATGTGAGTTTGTTAATCTTTTACGTTTTTAGGGATGTTGAGTTTTTTTTTCTCGGAAAGTTTTATCGATGTTGAATATGTGCTTGTATTTTATGTACTTTATCATATCGAATAAATAAATATCGTTTTAAACATTGTCTGTTGAACCAAATATTACAAACCATATTTTGTGAGTGTGCATAAAATTGAATTATTTTGATATTTGTGAGTGTTCATAAAAGTGAATTATTTTGATATCTTTTTTTTTTTCTTTCCTTATGTGGTAGTCGGAGTTTGAACCCCAGACCTTACATATATTATGCACTGTCTCACCTAAACTAAGCTCACGAGGACAAATTATTTTGATATCTAATATAACTTGGAAAGTATTGGTATACTAATCAAATGTTTTGAAAAGTAAAATTAACAAAAAGGAATAAATATTATCTACTTACCTTAAAAAGAAAAGAATTGACATTGCCAGCTATATAGCAGTAAGTACATTCATTCCATTTTGACCGTTATTTACAAAATACAACTAAGCATGCATTGCATCACTTTCTTACAAACACGCATTTTCTTCTTTTACTAACTTTTTCCAATTAATTACAATAACACACACTTCTCATTATTAACCCAATTACTTAATCCACCACCTCTCTCCGGCGTCGCTCTCAATCGGAATGGCCGTTTAGGGTTTCGTTTCTCCGATCGCCGCCGTTTGCAGAGATGTCGCGCCAGTCGACTGGTTCCGCTTTCACCCAATCAAAAACTCTTGATAATAAATATGTATGTCGTTTCTTCATCCATTTTGATTTTTTTTTCAATTAGTGTTTTCGTAATTGAAGAAAAAAATGCTGTTGGAAAATATTAATATCGTTGTTTTTTGAAGTTTGAATTGTTGAATTTGAATTATTGCTTTGTGCATTGTTGAATTAAACACTGACATTTGAAATTTGATTAGTGAACGGTTTAGGTTGGTTTTTTTGTTGAAGTTAGAGAAATTTTAGCATAGTTTTTGCTTAATCAGTGTGATATGATGAATGATGAAGTTATGGATTATGATATGATTGTAGTAACGGTGAGGTTGATCGTGTAGTAGTTGAATTGAAACCCTAGTATTTTGCGGTGGCTGTGTGAGCAGTGGAAAGCAAGCTGATGGTAGTGTAGCTGGTAGCGTAGCGGTATTGACGGTGCAGGTGTAATGTGGAACGGTGTGGTAGGCAGTAAAATTGAATCAGCGATGATGGTTGTAGTAATGAGTTAAAGATAATTTTGCGGGAATATGTTGGTGTTGAAGGTAGTTGTGATGCGCGCCAGAGGCAAGGGATACTCCCGCTGAATTGGATTGTGGAAGTTCCTAATCTATTTATTTTTTTCAATTGCGTAATCGAGTGTTAAATGTTTTTTGGATGAACGCGTGTTAAATGTATTTTGGACGAACACATGCTAAATGTTTTTTTTACGAACACTGTTAAATGTCTTTTATTTTGATTATTATCATTTTTTTTTTACAAGTGATTTTTATTATTTTTGATTGATTTTTTTAATTGAACGCTTTAAGTGTTGGAGAGTCTGTAGAGGGAATGTACTTGGAAGGATTGTATTTATAATTCACGTGTATGAGTATCATTTGCAACTTTTTTTCTTGTTTTTTTTTTTTTGAAGTTGCATATGGAATTGACTTGTTTACATGTGAGCTTTGGAGCAGATGCTTGGAGATGAGATTGGGAAAGGAGCTTATGCTCGAGTTTACAAAGGTTTGGACTTGGAGAATGGAGATTTTGTTGCAATTAAACAAGTTTCTTTGGAGAATATTGCTCAGGAGGATCTCAACATTATCATGGTATACAATGCATTTTAATATCATCTGTTTTCTTTTTAAAATTTTAGTGTAGCTATTAATTATAAATGGTTAGGTCTTGATGGCATCCTTGGTGGAGTTATTTTGGTCCGAATTGAAATGGGACACACCAAGGATTGTATGATTAAATTGGGATTACTAGGAAGTTATGTGCAAATCGTATGAAATTTGAAGACCCTAAGGTTTTGCAAATCCCAACTTTGGTTAGTTTTGGAGTTATTTGCAGGAGATTGATTCCATGAAAATATCATTATAGTGTCATAGGTTATTCAACTTATACGGCCCCTTGTTAGTTCGTTACTTTTTATGTTGGGCTTTTTGAAGCACACTTAAATTCCCAAAATATATTTGCAACAGATAAAACAACTAGCAAACTCATTACCGTTTCTTCTAGACTGTAACACCTCTTTATTGTTGCTTTTTATTTTATTTTATTCACTAATCTGGGTGCTGTTTACCTGTGACTATGCTGTTATTGGATGGACGACTCAATGTTTATAGCAAGAAATTGATTTGTTAAAGGTAATTCCTCAATGTTAGATTTGCAGTACATCATCAGTTAATTTTTCTTTTGCTTGATAGGACTCTGGGTTTTATTTGCTCTATTCCTCCTATGTATATATTGTGCCTGAAGCTTTAGGCAATGATTTCGAATGACATGATACAACTGTTATTGCAGTAAAAAGCACTCTTAAAACTATATTAATATTGACGTAAATGATGTGTTGGATGTTATTGTAGAGACAGCGCACTCTACAAAAAAAAAAATCAATGCTCTATTTCTTAATGCTTGACTCTTAATCCGTATTAATACAGAAAACAATAATGAAAATAAAGACAGAAACTAATTCTCAGAGATACCTTAAGATATTTTATGATAGAATAATGTCGTGGCAATATATTTTTTAGATATTCTAACATACATGATTTCAATGTAAATGGGCAAAGTTGGGTTGTTTTGCATTGTCGTAGAATGTAATGGCCACAATTGCTGTGACAACCATAACTGTTAAAATGTGACGTGATGTGATGGTTTCAGTGGTTAGGTGCCACGGTGCTAGGTGGTACCCTGTGATTGACTACAATGCTACTTTTCCTTGTCTGCTGATGCTGTAATAATTAATAATTTATTGTCTTAGTCTTGGATTGGAACAATTCTGAAAAGTTTGGGATTTTGAGAATTCATGGAATTGCTAAACTTATTATATGATATCGTTTTTTTTTAAATGATTATTATTTTGCAGAATTTGAATCACAAAAACATTGTAAAATATCTTGGATCTTTGAAGACAAAGAGTCACCTGCACATAGTTCTTGAGTAAGTGAGCTCAACTCTTTCTCAATGTTGGAAGATTTAATTGTGGGATCATTTGAAGGAGGGTATTTAGAGTAGTTAATTGATTTTGCTTCACATTGTTTGCAAATTCATAGGTATGTTGAGAATGGTTCACTTGCAAATATTATCAAGCCAAATAAATTCGGACCCTTTCCAGAATCGTTGGTTGCAGTTTATATTGCCCAGGTTTGTAGCCTTAACTGTTCGCGCTAAAAGTCTTTCTAAGATTTGGCTATTTTTGAATTTCATGCTAAAAGTATTATATATTGTGAAAGGTGTTGGAAGGCTTGGTTTACCTACATGAGCAAGGTGTTATCCATCGGGATATTAAAGGTGCAAATATATTGACAACTAAAGAGGTAAATTTTTTATGGTCCTATCACATACTTGAGCTTTGTATTTTAGAAACTTTAGTGGTTGCTTATATCTGTTCGTTCATAGGTTAGTTTTTCATCAAACAATTCATCCTTTTATTTTGGACTTGGTTAATTGTGTTTCATCTGGATGTAGTAGATGATTGTTCTTAGTTATCTAAAATCACTGTTTAGCCATGTTAAGCTCTAGAGTGTGGATTTTCAGTGTTGAGCTTTATATTCTGAATCTTTCTGTGAAAAAGTACATTTTGTATAATCCTTGCTTTTCTGTTTCATTGCCTTGCGTTGTTTCAACTTTTGTTTTTTGTTTTAGTTATTTTCTTATGCTTCTTTACTGGATCGTTTGTGTTGATATTCAGTTTACTTTATAGCTAAAAATAAACGCAGATAGAAAATAGATGACAAAAGGAAGGAGTCCTTGCCTTGCGTTGTTTTGAGCATTATTATCACTCTTAAGCATTTTGCATTAAATTCAGAATGATGTGTATATGTTTTAATACCAACATCAGCTAATTACTAGGAATGTGGAGCATAATGTATTCTCCATAAAGTGTAAAAAGGAAAATAAAACAGCACGGAAGGAGTTAGCGTTAGCAGAAAGAGATTGGACAGCTCTCTGACTTTCTTCTTTTGTGTCTGTTTTCTCTCCTTTTGTTGTCTTTGTTGAGGATTTCTTACACATCAGCATTTTTAATCATCTGTGATAAATTATTCATTTATGAACAATTTTTTTTTGTCAACCTGCTTTATATTTGCTTTACAGTATCACCACGGGTTTCCATTCACACCACCCGTTGTTCGACGATATTTTCCCGTGCAGTTTTAATGAAAACCATGGGAAAATATTGTGGAACAAAAACAGTACATCTGAGATAATACGGAAAGTTCTCCTAAAAAAACAAACTAAACAATGGAAAAATAAATACTTTATGTCTGCATTACTGTGTCACCACGGGTTCCCTTTTATTCAAGTCTCTTTTTAAACATAAACTGCATTATATTTGCATTACTGTATCTTGTTTTGTTTTTTTCTTTGTTCTAGATCTATTTAGAAAATTTGCTTTAATTTCTTGATTTATGCTTTCAGGGTCTTGTCAAACTTGCTGATTTTGGTGTTGCAACAAAATTAACTGAAGCTGATGTTAATACTCATTCAGTTGTTGGAACACCATACTGGATGGCACCGGAGGTATTAATATTATGATATTATTCTGCTAAATCATTTGGTTAGAGCTTGTGACCATTATCATATCTAAATTCTCTTCTAAGACCAGACTGGTATGCGAAGATATTAGAGTACTCTTTGTTGCAGTTTTTAGCAACTTTGCCTCACTGTTCAGTTTGTGTTTTTAGGAGAAACTTTCATTTTATCCCACATGTACTGTGTTCCTTATCTCATTTTGGTTTGGTTTTTCAGGTCATAGAAATGTCTGGAGTTTGTGCAGCTTCTGACATTTGGAGTGTTGGCTGTACAGTTATTGAGCTTCTTACATGTGTGCCTCCTTATTATGATTTGCAGCCTATGCCGGCTCTTTTCCGTATTGTCCAGGTTTGCTTATGCACCATCATTCATTGTTCCTCAATCTATGAAGGTTCTTTGGACCTGGGATTCTTTTAGAATTTCTATGAAGGTTCTTTGGACCTGGGTTTCTTTTAGAATTGTCTAGATAATGATGTTTGCATGTGATTGTACAACTATCAAGTTCATAATTGGAACAATTTTTGCTAGCATGCAATCTTAATATGCTCAATTATACAATTATAATTTGATTTGTGTCTCTTGACTTTTCTCGCAGGATGACAAACCTCCAATTCCTGATAGCCTTTCGCCTGACATTACTGATTTTCTGCATCAATGCTTTAAGAAGGTAAACTGAATATCAGCTGTTGATGGGAAAATGTTTCTTATTGAACATGTCTTTTACTTGGATGCCGTTGTGTTTGTGTATAACTTCTATTGGTGTGTTCTCTCCATCTATACTTTGTTCCCAACCCCCATCCATGATCTGACATGGGTCAGTTGTTGCTGTCAGTATAAGTTTTTTTTTTGTTTTGCGCACTAGCCTCTATCTCTATATATAGCAAATAAAAAGTTGAAAGATGTTATATTTCTTATCCTTAAGATTTTTGTTTGTACCATATATGGTTAGATTGTTCATCAATTGCACAATAGTTAAGAAAGAACTGATTTTTACAACAATGGATCTTCCAAAATGGAATTAGGAATTGTTACGCGGGCATAATTCTGCAGTTTTAGATTGGTTTTCATAGTTACATAACTTGTTCTGCTACTGGACTGTTTCCAAATTGCTTGGTCATTTGAATGATTGGAGAAAAAGAAGGGAAATGAGGATATTTTCCAAAAAATTTGGGCCACTATTATTATGGCAATACTATTTCCAGCAATATTAGGTTGCACCAAATGAAAATTCACTAAAATACTATTATCCTATTTTGTGTTTATGTTTGTGTACACCAATCGTTTCTTAATTACTGGCTCTGCTATGGTCACACATTTGTATGACTATATAATTTAAATTTTTAAGGGAATTATATGAACAAAGTGATTTTTTTTTGTAATAATTGAAAGTAGCAGATATGCTGGAGCTTAAGTCATTAACCGATAATTTATTTTCACCTTTTTTTTGTTTGTAATAATATCCTATTTTGATTCTTTTTGTTGCACATGTCAGGATGCTAGACAAAGGCCTGATGCTAAAACACTGTTGTCTCACCCTTGGATTCAAAACTGCAGACGGGCCCTGCAGTCTTCTCTTCGTCATAGTGGAACATTAAGGTAGACAGTCTGGGATGCCGTTGTCATAGTATGTTATTTATATTAGTTGAACCAAACCATATATAAGTATTTCGTTTAACTTCGTGATTTGACACCTGTCAGATCACATCATTCTATTGAAAGTGTACTCATAATAAGTGATGTTTCCCTCCTACCTATTTTGGACATTAAGATCTCTGTAAGGCCACCTATTTCTGTCCATGCTTCATTTGTAAGTGTTAGGGTGTGTGTTGAGTACCCATATTGACTAGAGGTATGGCCAAATTAGTCATTATAAAGGCTTGGACAATCTTTACCTTTTGAACTAGCTTTTAGAGTTGAGTTAGATATACTTAATATTTAAGGTGCTATCAGAGTCTATCATAGATTTGTTAATAGGCCACCCATATTTGTCCATATTCCTGATGTTCAATCTTGGGCATAACGAGTTGTGCTAAGATCTGTATTATTGGGCCAGCCGCATCTTGTCCGTGCTTCAAATTGTCCAGTTCTGAGCATGAGGGGGTTTGTTGAAATCCCACATTACCTAGCGAATCAGAGATATGGAAAAATTAGTCCTTATAAGGCTTGGGAAATCCTCACCTCACGAGCTTGTAAGTGAGCATTATGTATCACTCGGCCTTTTCTTACGGTAGTCATTCTCTAATAGACTGATTGGATAGGGCTTTAACAATCACCCCTATCCAAGGGGTTTGTCTCTCACATCCATGACTATGGGAATACCCTGACTTTGTTTGTGTGTGTGTGTAATCCTGCTTTTCTCATTTTCCCAATGAACCCCAAGAACTACTTTGGTTTCATCCCCTATAGCAGATAGCTTGACATAATAGTTTTTTGCATCGACATTCCTCAATGGGTAGCTGCTCACTGCAAGAGAATAGAGATTACCACTTCTCGTGTACTACTTCTGGTTGTACCCTTTATTTACACTTGCCTAGCTGTCCTGTATCTGTCTGTGTTAGCTACATAATTGTCTCAGTTAGTTATACCTAGACTACTTTATAAATAACGAATATTAACACGACAGTGGGGTCAAAATGATTTTTCATATCTAATGCATAATCAAGTTGTCAGTTTCCCTGAAATCTCATACTCATAAACTTCTATTTTGTCTTATAATTCTTTGAGAAGAATGGGGGAAAAGTAACGTGGATCATATTATGCATGTTTTATTAGTTTTCCACTGTGGGTTTGTAGTATATCTGCCAACTACTGGTGGTCACTTTGAAGAGAAATTTTCTCTAATTCAAGAAATGGAAGATTAATTAGTTTTTGATATATATACTGCCAGATTATTTATTTATTTTTTTGAATTATTGTATACTGCCATTTGGTTTTAGCTCTGTAATTGCTACAGTTTTTTAGTTGAATGGTGCTACCTCTTGCAGAAATATAGAGGAAGGTGCTTCTACAAACGGAAAAGCTTCTGATGGTGATCATAAGCTTGCAGGTGAAAACTCTTCTGTGCAGAAAGAGGTCAGTGTTGGTGGGGAGCTATAAGGACTTCCATTTTCTCTTTTCTACTGGGGCTGATAATCAGTGGCGGAGCCACGTACACTTGAGGGGTTGCAACTGCATCCCCTGGATTTTATAAATTTGAACCAATAAGCATGTAGTTTTTATCATTTTGAATCCCCTCACTATTTCACTTTGCACCCAAATTTAGTCAAACTCACCTTACAAAACCTACCGCACTGCAACTGTTTTACTGCTTTAACCTGCTGTACATGTCTATATTTCCAAGAGTTGTGTTTGCTAGTGTTTGAATTTAAAATGTAAGAGAAATAGAACATATGAGTTGCTGGCTATGCATCCATTATTATTCCAGCGTAAGTGGAGTAGTGTTTGCTAGTATTTGAATTAATAGGTTCATTGATATTGGTGTTTTTTTCCTTGTAATAAGGATTAGAGGGAATATTATAGTTTTTTTGTAATTAATTTAAGGTGAATTTTTAAATAACTTGAAATTTCTTTGTGTATCGGTAGACCGTACATAAAATTTACCAAAAATTTGAATTTATTTTTAAATAACAAAATAAATATAAAATATAATATAACATTGAATGGTTGTATGATGGGTACATAACCAACAAAACTCTAGGGGTGTCGGAGTGTTTACCTTAATTTATTTGTCATGCATGTTTAAATTAAATAATATAACTTATCCATTAATAAAATCAGAAGTATATGTTTTAAAATGATGAAATATTTATTCAACAATCTCATAACATGAAATCGCATTGAAGACAATTGTAGAGTATGTGCATAATTTTTTAAATATATATTATCTTTAGAGTGATAAAGAGTGCTCTTTGAAGAAGGTAAACTAGCCCACCTAAATTGGCTCTTAGGGCTTTGATTAAAGAACTAAAATAGAAATATTATGTTGGAATGTGGTGAAAAGTGCTCTAAGGACACTTTTTAAATGTTTAAAACTTGTTTCCAATGAAAAACTGCTACTTTTAATTTTCTTAACAATTTTTAAAACTTGTTAGGATAATCTTTATTTTTATATATATTATAATTATTGATTAAAGTTCAAAAGGTTGAACCCCCTAACCTAGGGTCCTGGCAACGCCACTGCTGATAATTTCATTAATTGAAACTAACCATAAGCAATAAATGTAGATACTGGGAGTAATTGAATGTAATTTTAGTACACTCTCAACTTTAATTTGCATATTGTAGGGCACTGCGGCTGCTGAAAGCAGCAGATCTCAAGATGGAAATGCTTCGGATTCTAATTTTCCCAACGAAAGAACAGAAAAGGCTGATGATGTCCCATCGGATGAGGTTCTTACCTTAGCCATTCACGAGAAGCCCGTTCAACAAATTGGTTCTAGCAAACCCTCTTCTGATGGAGAAATGGGTAGCTCTGAGCCAACTGGTAATCATGAAATTTCAAACACTGAAGTCGTGATGAACGGAGAAGTTGGATCACCACAGTCAAGAGGAATGACTAATAAGGTTGGAGGAAAATCATTTGGTTTTGGACCAAGAGGTCTCGATAAAGGTCCCTCAAAGGTAAAGTATTTCATATTTGTTATGGCTGATTGAAAGATTTGTTGATTATTGACTTGGTTATTATTTTTTTATTTTTTGGAATAAGCTAAACTAGCCCACCGGAATTGGCACCAATGAGAATCGAACCTGAGACCTTGAGAGGAGCTCACTCCAAGGTTTCAAGCCAACACCACCTGACCAACCCAAATGGGTTATTGACTTGGTTATTATTGATTATTTTGTTTTATTGTCACACACACACACATGTAATATATATAATATGATAAACCAAGCCTTGCCCCATTAAGTGAGATCAAATGATACACTTTTGCTCTATTCGAAACCAAATTTACAATAAATCCATTTAGAGTATGGTCCTTTTAATTGTTTCTCCTAATTTTTGAGTCCTTTTCTTCTCGTTTTAAATTGGATTGTCTTCATTTTGATCCCTTTTGTGCAACTATGCCTCTCGGTTCTTCTTAAATGAGAGAATCACCTTAGATGAGTTTCTGGCATGCATTTTTTTAGTTGAACTTGCTTACCCTTTTGTTGATATTGTCCACCATTTTAGAGAATCAAATTTGTAGACATCAATTTTTATTTTGTTCATTTTGAAATTGAGTTATAAAATCATTAAGTACTTCTGAGCAATACTTTGGGTAGTTCTTTACCCGATATATGTGACAAGATTTTCTGCAACCCTTAGACACGAGATTGGATCGAGTCCACTGAGGTGTTGCTTAAAGCTTCACTGTTTTAAGTATTGATGCTATAACTCTTCTAGAAAACATGTTTTTCTTTTTTGAAAGATACTATTTTAAATTTGTCTGGTTGCAATCTGAAGGCAATGAAGATGCTTCACCCTGCGGAAGGAAATGGGCTGAGTAAATTTAGTGACCCTCCAGGGGATGCCTACTTGGATGATTTATTTCCGTTAGACAAACGACATGGGGAGGTTGTAGGTGAGGCATCCACATCTACATCCACTTCACATATGGCAAAAGGCAATGCATCTATGATTGATGGAGGAGAAAAGGACCTGGCAAAAGAGTTGAGAGCTACAATTGCACGAAAGCAGTGGGAGAAAGAGAGTGAAATTGGACAGGCAAATAATGGTGGGAACCTTTTACACCGAGTGATGATAGGTGTTCTAAAAGACGATGTGATTGATATAGATGGTTTGGTATGTTCATCGGTTTTCATAATTAATCTTTTTTTTCTGTTTAAAATCCCATGTTTGTATCCTTTTAACTTTTTGTGGCCTCGTTTTTTTATCAGGTATTTGATGAAAAACTTCCTGGAGAGAACCTTTTTCCTCTGCAGGTACCAAGGCCTTTTCCTCTGTCCTCAGCATAACATACACCTATCTCATGTAGTCTGGCATAATAATCTGTTGGCATCTCATATATTCTTTCTCTTAGTTTGTATTTTATGTTATGGATGTGGGTGCATCTTTATTGAATGTGAGGTAGAATACACCTGTTCTTCAAAAATGACTACGTTTACCCTGTATATTAGAGCCTATGTTTGGAAGATTTTTTTTTTTATTTGTTCTTTGTTTAACCCTCTGCTTCTGTGCTACACACCATGGGTGTGGTTTAGTACATGGTCGTCTTGTGAGGCATACATCACATCTTTGGTGTACAATAATCTGACACATGGAAGAAGTGGTAGAGGGCAAGAGACAGGGATGGAAGGAAAAAAAGCACTGCACTCCATATATTGTCCCCAATTCGTGTGATATCTAGTGTATTGATGTGTCCTTTTGGTGTCCTTTTGATATCTAATCTGACACATGGAAGAGAGTGGTAGAGGGCAAGAGACAGGGATGGAAGGAAAAAAAGCACTGCACTCCATATATTGTCCCCAATTCGTGTGATATCTAGTGTATTGATGTGTCCTTTTGGTGTTCTTTATTTCAATTGTTTTCAGAGTTAAATGTTTTTGGCCCCTATAAAATCAGCAACATGTTGATTTTAGTTCCTCTAAACTATATTTTTTAGTCCCAAAAACATGCAAAAATTGTGTGCTTTTAGTCTCTGACAAGAGAGTAGTGGGGGACAAAAAATATACTACCTTTACTTTGTTAGATTCAAAATGTATGAACTTTTATGGGGACAAAAATTACTTTCAATTTATTGAAATATGCTCTATATTTCATTGATTTGTAAAACAGTACATAGGAGGTATTTATAGAATACAAGTGACTGTAGGCAGAGTGCTAGTCTAGCCAGAAAATAAAACAAATTATT
>Ga0315915_1007396_pt1 | contig 13138 bp, 4 predicted proteins | sample MpolbnodulesMG_FD_207738 | JGI IMG/M metagenome (GOLD analysis project Ga0315915, IMG submission 207738) | Medicago polymorpha root nodule microbial communities from Los Angeles, California, United States - branched nodules | ecosystem: Host-associated > Plants > Roots > Nodule | place: USA... | reverse complement strand
TATCAAAGAGGGGCTTATGAATAGTAACTAGAAGAGTGTATGAGAGTGGTAACAGACAAGAAATGTTATGACCCTGCTAAAAAAACTATGAAAGTCTCATGGTTTTCTGTGAGATTGTTGAATGAGTATGTTATGTGTATTTTCAACTAAAAAGTCTCATGAAATCCATTCCTCAAAAGAATCTATTAAAATCTACATACTTTTCAAAACCAAGAGACATTTTATAAGTATGGGGAAATCTCATTTGAATACCACCTGATTTCGTTGTCTTAGAATAAACAATCTTGATTGTCTTAATTGAATACCACAAGATTTATTTATATTCTATAAAAGTTTTGATTGAATACCACAAGACTTTTTTATTTTTAAAATGTCTTTTAAAATCCCATGAAATCTCAATTCAATACACCCCCTTAAGTGAATTCGAAACAATTGGAGGTTTTAACAGTCCGTTAATCCATGAGTCATAACCTAATAATTTTCTATCTCTAGCTTAATTACTTAGGTTAAACCTATTACCTAGATCGGAGTCGAAAACCACGGCTAGTGGTCATTCAAGTTCTATGATCAGTTTGCATATTCAAAAATACTAGTGGTAGTAGTCAATATAATAAACATACAAACAACATTAAACACAAGGTAATGTGAATTAAAACTAAACTTTCATTGAAATTCAAGGGAGTTCATACAAATACAAATTAGGGTTTCATGAAATTACATCAGATTCTTCTAGGTTTCAATCAAAAGAGAATTAACTACTCATGTTCATAGAAATAAACAACATAAAAAGAAAAGAAAACCGAGAGTTTCATAGTTGCCAACGTTGCTCCTGAATTTATTTTCAAATCACTGTTGTTGTTTGCATGCCGTATCTCTTCTCTCTCGTGCTCCTCTGTTCCCCAAAACCGTGATTCCTTTCTGCCGAAACGTGAATGCCTTTGGTTGTGCTGCGCGGCTTCCTTTTTATAAGTCATGTAACCTAGTTGCTTTCTTTCTCCACAAGCATGTTACGTTTTTCTTTTCTTTTGCTCAAGCCCACTTCTCTTTTTTAGTCCAATCACCAATGTTTCTTACTAGCAAGTCTCTAAATAATGTTGTGCTTTATTTTGTCTCATTAGCTCATGACTATCAATGAAAATAATAATAATAATACTCTTTTTGACTCAATAAATTAAAAGTACTATTTATTTAAAATGACTCTAAATTAAATACTAAACTAATAAAAATAAATAAAAACTTAATTAAAAGTGACTCTAAAAATGTGATATGACGGACTGCCATCAAATATTGTTTTGCTTTTATCAAAAAATATATATGTACAAACAAAATTAATTCTCCTTTAAATCATCTAAACATGATAAAATTAATCCTACAACTTCTAAGATCAATTTTGATCTTCCAAAATTGAATCCAATCATTAGCTAAATTATTACCCCCTCCGTAATTTGTCCCGTTTTATAGAACCTTATAACAAAAACCACGTGAAAAAATGTTAGAATAATAATTTCGTCTCAAATGTGTGTGACTGTTACTAAATTACCCTTCGAGTACTAGATATATTTAATGTTCATTTTTCATATTTCAAGACAAATGGATAATATTAATAAGGGATATATTTGAAAAAAAATAATAAATGTATCTAAAAATTTGTAGAATGTATTATATTTAGTACATTATTTTAAAATGTGTTTATATTTAAAGACAATATCTTTTTTTTTAAATCTTAAAAATTAAAAAATTTATTGTTTGAATACAAAATTTCTCTTTCAATTTCACTTTTTTCCTCTTTATCTTGTGCTTTAGAATATAAGTTATCATTAACATGACCCTTAATTTTCTTTTTTTAAAAGCATAACTCTTAATTTTTTTAGACCATGTAAAACTTTTTGACACATGTATCTAATCAAATCATTTTATGGTACCACCATTTTGAGTCAGATCAAAAAACATCTTTTTAAATAACTATTTAACGTGATTTGATTTAATGCATATGTTAAAAAAAATTACAGTGTCCATGCGTAACAAAGAATATATCTTTTCCTCTAAAATAAATTTAATATTATACGTTGGATAAAATTAAGCTATTACTAACTGGATAGTCAAATCGTTAGCTTAGTTCTCCAATAGTTAAACATTTATAGCTCAAAAGTTGGTTGATTGAAATTAATGTGTTTGGTAAAATAATCTTTTGAAATAGTTGATAAATATAAAATGACATAATACTACTACATTTATTAATTTTTATAAATTATATTTATAAACATCAAATAATATCTTGATTTTTTTTTCCTATGTGAACCGTAAATTCTCTCTGGACCACCAAAATCTCATAAATGGACATGGTTGACAACAAGATTGTCAGACTTGAGTTTTTACTTCAACTCATTTTGCATAGGTGAAACCGACTCGTAAAATCGTACATGTTTACATAAAATTATAATTTTATTAAAGTTCTAATATACATAACATATGCACATACACTAATATAATTATATAATTTTGCAAGTAGGTCAATAATTCAAAATATTAACTTAATTATAAAGCCAAAATATACTTGATCACCGGAATAAAGCATCAAGCTCAACTCATAGATTTGTGCTTTGAACTTTGCCGACGTCGAAGCCTTGTTGTCGTTAGGGTTTCATTGTGTTCAGAATACTATGTTTTGTTACGTTATCTCGTTTAGTCCTTTGAGTGTAATGTGTGGGAGAGGAGTCTTTTGGTTACTAAAAGCAATTCACTCTCACACGTTTAATGGGTTTATCGGATAGAAAGAAAGCAAAAAAAAAAAAGGGCCAAAGAAAGAAAATAAAATACTTTTTTTAATGTAAAATCGCAAACTCGCTTAACATTAGTCATCTTTTTGCATCATTTTAGTTTCCTAGTTAATGCATAAAAGAGAGTACTCCCTTTGTGAAGACAATAATTTTGAAAGTAGTATGCTGTTTTGAGCCTCTTAACATTGAGAAAAGGGTCTCATTTCTCATACTTTCTTCATTCATGTACAGAAAGCACTCCAAGTATATATCAAAAAATAGTTAAGAGTTAATTTGGCCTAACAGCTTCTCCAGTTAATATCATAAAGGATGGCTGCACAGATGGAATCCAGGTCATGACAATCAAGATCATTGCGTATGTGTATTCGGAAATCACCAACGAAACGACTAATCAATGTAGTTTTTAAAGCATTTATGTAACTTCATAATTTCTCGCTGCAAACATATTATTATAACATTATATTTTCCTGTATTCAAATGTTGGACCTTTTTTTTAAAACAAATGTTACATGTTGGAAAATATCTGTTCATACCACCAAAACAGAATTACAATAATTTATAACAAGAACATCCCAAGTTAATAATTAAAAACAAATTTTCAATCTGCAATGAAAATTAATTTCTCTTATACAATTGCTCCTTTTCTGCAGTTTCTGCTGCTACTACAGCCTTTGTGAATGGTCCTGCAAGGTAGAATATAATAGATTATAGTATCAAGCTCATTTTCAGCACAAAAAAAATAAAATAATGATGCATACCAATTTTATTAGATTGTTGAAGCCTTTTCATTCTTCATAATCATGTGAATAGCTTTAGACTTATCCTCTTCAACCATCTCCCTAAGTATATCATCTTCAATCTTCTCTGCTTGCCATTTAGAAGGATCTTCCACAAACTCCTCACTAAAAATCATGCAAGAAACCCACTCTTTCCAAGTAGTTCTTCTATACTTATCTTCCTCCATCGACCCGGTCGTCAATAACTGATACACATAAACCATTTTCTGCTGGCCCGGTCGAAAAGCGCGTGCAATAGCTTGCTTTGTTTTTGAAGGATTCCACTCTGAGTCCAGAAAAATCACTCTAGAAGCTGCTGTTAAACTTATACCTTCAGCACAAGCATTGATTGAAGCAAGAAGTATCTTTGAACCGCTGCTTTGATCTTCAAATTTATCTATCACTTTCCCTCTTTCAAACAAGTCTAGCTCACCGGTTAGTACCAGAATCTCTTTACCATTTTGCCACTGAAAATATTTCTCAAATAACTCTATTAAGAATCTCACAGGTGCAAGGTTGTGACAAAAGATAAGAACCTTTTCATTTTTCACTACTCGAGAGATTAGGCTCAAAACAAATCTTACTTTGGAACCTTTTCTCAAATCAAATTTGCTTGTTTCTAGTTTCTTCAATTCTTCCTCCGCAAAAAACTTAGTTGCACATGATGCAGCTGTTTTGATCAGCCATGGATGTATTGATCCGAGTGTTATCAAAAGCTCAACCTCAAGAGGGTAACTGGTACTCTCAGCCATTTTCCTCTGTAGTTTCTGAACAACCTCATGCTGTTCATCGGACGTATTCATGAGCAATGTATAGATTTGTAAACCAGGAAGAGTCTCAGAAGAATTTCCACTGTCGTACACATCAATAAAACCGGAAGTGATTTTTCGCAGCACATATAGACCCTGCATCTTCTCCTCATCAATATCTGAATTAATTTTCTTTTCAATGTTGTTCAAGAAGAATTTTCTTGCACGCGCCTCAAGCAAATGACGTTCTTTCTTCGCAATTTTTCCGCCTTTCCTTCGGTATTTAGAATCTAACTCTTGTAGAACTTCATGAACAAATTTCGGTCTAGCTAAACAAAGTGTGTTGAAATATTCACAGAAATTGTTCTGAAACAATGTCCCAGAGAGTAATATTCTCAATTCTGTTGGAAGTTTCATTAAACATTTCCTCAACCTTGATTTAGTGCTTCTAGGATTGTGTCCTTCATCAAGAATCAAGATTCCAGGGCTTTCTCTCAATGCTTTAGCCATGTATTTTCTGTGTGCGAATTTCGTATCTTTTGATCTCATTAATTGTAAAAATGAAGTATAGCCCATGACAAGAACACTAGGTTGTGAGTGCCACTTCTGTATCTTTCCAAGACAATCCAAAACATGTTTGACATCACTAGAAGGTCTTGGAAATCCAGGAAGAATCATTGATTTTGGTGTCGTCGAACTTGAACCAGGAGACGTTCGACGGCCGTGGATAAGATAAACCGGCACAGGAATCTTCCATTTTTTGAACTCTTTTCGCCACGTGTAGAGTGTGGTTTTTGGAGCTAGGACTAGAGGTCGTTTCCCTGGAAATAACTTCAAGTAACTTAGAAGAAAAGAAATGATGAGAAAGGTTTTTCCTGCTCCAGGAGCATGTGATATAACACAGCCACCACTTGAGTTGGATTTTTTTTCCATGAGTGATGGTTCCATAGAGCCAGCAATGTTTTGCCAAAGAAATTCAAAAGCTTTTTTCTGGTGTTCATGCATCTTTTCTTCAAGTTCAGGAATCAATTTCCAAACATTGTCGATTTCATTAGTCAATGGTTCATCAGGATCAGTAGCATGAGTCAAGAACATATCATTATTATAATCTTCATCAACATTTGGCTCTGATTTATATTCCTTATTTTCTTCACTGCATTGTTTCTCCTCTTTGTACCTTTTTGGGAATTCCACCTATCATTAATTATATATAAATTAAGTTATCAGGTAGATGCATACCGGAGCAAGCAATAGACAAAATATCTAACCAAATGAGAATACAGTTAACATCAGCAGACCAGTGTTGTCAATTGTGAATCACAAAAAATAGAAATTTGTTCAAATTTTTCTATGCAACATATAGCGCCACTATTTGACAGCATTTTTGTACTAAATAGCATATTGCAGAACAATAGCGATTTGTTCAAATTTCGCTATGCTATAGCCGCTATTTAAACATTGCAGTAGACAACATATCCAACAAAATGAGGGACTGAATGTACATGTAGACTATTGTTATGATTTTTTTATTTGACTTACAAAGGGCTCAGAAATGTCTCGTATTGCGGTTTTCACAAATCCACATCGAAGGCAGTATATTCCAATTTCTTCATCCAGTCTATAATCATGTTCGCAACTATCCTTGGATTCTTTCTTGGTATCAGCTACAACCTCAGCAGTTGAACCCTGCTATATTTGAACTGAATCAGTCTTTAGCCTTATAAAAGAAGATAAAAACAAAAAAACAAAGAATTTAATTCATATACATCGCCGGTGTAAAGATTTTGTACACTGTTAGCCAATCATAATTGTCACATCATTAAAAATGTTTGACTTCAATCATAGTTACTTTTAAAGTCACACATACAATTGGTTGTGATTTGCTAACAGTTTTAAACTTTTTACACTAACGGTGTAACAAAAATAAACTCAAGAAAATATTTAAAATAAATACTAAAAATTGTCACACACACCGCAGTTCCATCAAGAAGATAACTTGATGTCAAAGCTGTATTCATTTCTTCCCACAAGGCAGCCAAATCATCAGGATTTTCTTCCTCATCATCGCTTTTCGATACCTTTTCTTCTACCTTTTTCTCCAAAATGCTTGTTTCCTTCCACTTCTCATTTACAGTAGGCTCCTCTTCAGTTGGTAGACTATCAAAATTCTTCATGTAACTATCTATTATTTCCTTGCAGGCATCAGCATTGAATGTTCTACCACCTTTATGATCTTGTTCTTCATGAACATGACTTCTATTAGACGAATAACTCGAATGAAAATTTTCTGTTGGAGCTCCTTTTTTGAAATTTATCCCTTCCCATTTGGTTTCTAAATCCATATCATCCACAACATGAAGTCTCTTCCTCTTAATCTTCTCTTTGAAGAAACGATTATAATCTCTCAAAGTAACATTACCATCAACTTCTTCATCACTTGATATTGTTGTAGGCTCATTGCCGTACTCCAAATTCAACACATCAGCACCATTCTTCTTTGAACTAGAAATATAATTAGTCAAATAATGATATTTGGAAGAAATGTCATCAGTTTTATGTACCTTAAACTTGCCATCACCGTCATAATTTTTGTTCCTTGTGCTCACATTAATAGCTTTGCAATGATTCACCTTATTAACCTTTTGGTCACTCTTACCACCATTCTCTTCTGAATCTGAAGAAGAGTTTTCATCTTCTATCATATAAGTTGCTCTTTTGTAGGGACACGTTCGAAAATTACCAACTTCCAACTTCTCAACAACACAACCTACGTAACGTTCAGGCTGTACATTCCTACGTTTCGAACGTCGCAAGCCTTCAACTTCATTTGATGGCTTTGGTGGTGCTTCATCTTCTTCTCCATCATAATCATGAAATACATCAAATTGAAAAACAATAGGTACCAGTGATTCCTTTTTTAAGTTGAAGTTCACAACATTTATAAGCCAAGGACTAATAATATCAGTATCATTCCCCATAACTTGATACACAATCTTGTTTTGCACAGATCTTACATGGAATGAAACCACCTTTAAAAAAGATGTAATTACAAACCACGAAAGATCGGATACAAATTTCCCAACGAGTAATCTAGATTGTGATAATGAAGAGCAATCTTCTGATGAATCCCACCTATAAGGCTTAATTTCAGAGGTGTCATTTTCTTTTAACAAGCCTTCACAAGTATTATGTTGAAGCCTTTGGAGGATGAAAATTTGATCTATTCCAATTGCACTAACCTCTTTATTAAGAGTTTTTACCTCTGTACCAAGTGAACCTTGATCATCATAAAAGTTTACATAAAATTGACATGAACATTGATCAGATTTGTGAGGCTGTCTATGTATAGAATTTATTCTTGCATCAATCCACATCTACAATTTACAAAAAGATAAATATCAAGCCAAGTGTTTGGTAAGTCAACATCCAGAAATTAAGTATCTATCAAATGTGATTTATTTCAAGTGGTTAATTCAGTTAAGGACAAATCATTCAGGATAATCCAAGTTCATATTATGGCTAGAACAATCATTGACTAGACTTTAATTCGCTACTGGGTGAACTCCGAATTACCGTGGCCCGTTCCTTACGAACCAGAGGGTTCAGATAAAAAAATATCAAGAAATTAAAGATCAACAAATAAATGCATATAAACACCAGTTTACTAAGAAATGAAGTTTAATAGAAAGTTTGAACTTACTGGAATAGACGTAAGTTGATCTGAATTATCATTGTATCGATAGCCTAATAGCATAGATATATCAATTCCAGGTCGTAAAAAGCTGGAGCAATCAGATGAAGTAGCTTTCCTTGATCTTATCCGAATATCTGATGACATAGTGCTTTGAATTTGTTCAGTATCAATGAAACGTAAGGTAGTTTTTCCTGACTCTATTTTTAAGAGTTCCACAGGTTGCCATGATCCATTCAATACTGCTTCAAATGCTGTTTTGAAAAAGGAATTAGAGGAAGCAACTATAGTATAGAATCTATATATTATTAATGAATGGGAACATGAAGTTATGGAAATTTGTTCTAACTAGTTTGTCCAGTAATTAAAATGTATTAATTTTCAATTACATTGATCAGAACTGAAAGTACACGCATGCCACATTCAAAATCAGGGTTAATGTCTTATTAGTTGAGTTTTATTAATGAATACATAATACAACAATTATCAAGGTTGGATGGTTTTTTCAAGCAATAATTGGAGTTGCAAAGAGATATAATTATGAATTACTGACATTTCATTTTTGTTGGCAAAACAAAAATCATCTCCAAAAACCCAGAAGGAAAAATAACAAAATATGGGAGACATAAACCAAACCTAGAAGGGAAACCAACAAGCGTTTAATTAAATCAAGATATTGGATAATTCCTTAATCATCTATTCAACTATATTGACTATGATTTTGAAATTGAAAGTTAATAATCAAGAACCAAGATTAAGTGACTTGTTAACAATTCAATTAGCTTTGTTTATTCACAATTTGGTTAATAATATACAAAACCAACAAATTTTTCAAGTGTACAAATACAAAGTGGATCCTTTGCAGCTAACTTTATAAGCAGTAGTCAACTGCATCTCTCTTAATCGAACAATCTATAGCCAATTGAAGAGGATTCAAGTCTCTATATCATTCATTGCATTGATCATGATAATGAATAACAATCTTTTCAATATCACAAAATCAATGTTGTAATCCATTGATAATTTTTCATATGCTGTTGTTCTTTTGATTTCATTCTCATGTATGTATAGTAATAAAATTAAGGTAGAGAAGAAAAAAACACTTACGGTAATTAGCATTGAATGGATGCTTCCATTGATGTAAATGCCTTTTTATAGGCGCCATTGAATTCAAAATTCAAAAATATTTAACAGCTAATAGAGCAGCGGAACATGCAATGCGTGATTCGTCAGTGGCTGATTAGTCTGCAAAAATATAAACATAAATTTTAAATATCATTCAATTGCACCGAAAAAATGTCGAAAAAAACCAAAGATAACGGTCTCTATAAACTTGAGATGGAATTTTGAGAACAAACGAGGTGGATCAATCACAAGACATGATCAACCTAACAGGTTAAACATGAACCAAAACATCAAATAGAGATCAGCAGCATGAACACGTGAGAGTGCAACAAAATGAAAGAGAAAGAAAGACAGTGGAAAACAAAGAGTGATGGTAAGTAACCTAGTTGACTATGGAGTTTGTGAGAGAGAAAAAGAGTGAGAGGGGTTCCAAAAAAAAGAGGCTTAAACTCCGTTGATTATGGACGTTGAGAATTTTCCGCTGATTAAATTGCAAAAATATTGCAGGATCGGATACATCATACAATCAATTACAACGTCATTTATTTCAAACCAAAAATTGTAAAAATATAGACAACCTCAAAAAATACAAACCTCGCTGCCTATGATATTTTTTTTTATGTGGGCGTATTAAAAAAGTTACACTCAATATAAGCAAAAAGAAAAAAAGAAATAACTCTCTATATTATATTTAATTTTTTTTTTGAATAACAAATATACTCTCCCAAATGAGTGTAATATTATGTAACCAAAAAATTGGTGCAATATTAATTTTTTATTTTGATATATTTTAAATATTAGTACCTGCATTGTACCCAAAAGAAATTAACAGTTGTAACAAAAAAACAATTGCACTATTTCCAAGTCTTATATATTTTTTTAATATATTTCATTTTATATTTATGATAATAACGAATACAATGATACTTGAAAATTTTTATTTAGTAAAACTATTATTAATTTTCATTTATTTATACTCTTCTTTTAATATGTGAAATGGTCAAATGAACCACTTATTTTAGAATGGCGGAAAAAAAAATATATTTTTTATTCAAGTAGTCTAGTGGTTAGAAATTCCCTATTAAGGTAAATAAGTGGAGTCTATAGGGTTCAAACTTCGACCATTTTATATATTATGCAATGTCCCTTAGCAGCTGAGTTTAGCTCACGAGGGACGGGAAAAAATATTTTTAAACTCGCATTAGATGAGGATGCATTTTGGTGCACAAGCCTTTAAAAAGGAAGTTCATTCTTGCTTTCAGGTTGTGTGCTTGTCTTTGGGTTATATGAAAAGAACATAGTTCCAGAATTTATTATAACAAAGCTTCGTCTCATGATCACCTTCTTGACAGTATTAAACTTCATTCATGGTGGTGGTTGAAAGAGCATAAACCAAGTTTTTATTTTAATTTTCATTGTTGGTACTCTTCTCTGCTCTCTGTATAGGATATACCACTGTGTAATAGTGGCTCATGGTTCGGCGCTATTTGTTGTGTTTTGGACTCGTGTTTTTTATTTCCTTTAGGCACATCTTGTGCTTAACTGGGTTGGTTTCTTGTGCTTAACTGGGTTGGTTTCTTAATATAATTTTTTATTGGCTTCTTCAAAAAAAAAAAGATGAGGACGCATTTTAGATAACTATTTACATGTTTTTTACACATTAAACTGAAATATGAAATATTTTTCTATATTGGTTTTCTTAACTAGTATAGTATCAGAGGGCACTAGTTAGTTTTTCCCATATTTATATATCATTATTGCTTTTTTACTCATTATATTAATATTATTAAAGTTTTATTTTGTTGGTAATAATCATTGAAGCTTTCTTGATAAGAAAAATTATTATACCTTTTAAAAAATAATTTATTATTGTAAAAAAAATTATTAAATATTTTATAAAGGGGTTTTCTGGCACGTCTAAGAATTATTAATTTTTCATTTCCATAAGGGGAATGCTAACGAGTGCCCCTGGGGGCACTCTTTAAGGAACATATGTGGTATGTATTTATAAAAATGTGTATATTCAATGCATTGGAAATCGAAATATTTGAATTTTTAAAGAATAATTGCTTAGTTTTAAATACTTAAGGAGTGCCCTGTGAGCACTCGTTAGCAAGACTCTTTATATAATTGATTTTTTTTGTTACTGATTCATATTGGACCAAAGATATGCGTCATGAGAGTTGATTGAGGGGGTGAATACGATAGTTGTTGGTCATTTGATCCATATGGGAGGTGGTGTACTTGGAAACACTCCAACAATTAAGTACGGAAGAGTCATGGTGTTAGGTCATTAGTGTTATAAATAGTATACCTGGACCAGAACATGTGTTGTGAGTAAGGCTTTATAACATAAGGATTACAGATTTAGAGTCCAAACCTAGTTTCCTTTTTCCCATTTGGTGTGTTGAATTCCAATAAAAGATAGAGAGGGAGAAGGAGTTTCATTTTCACTTTCTCCAAACTCTCTCTTGTCTCTTCCTCTTCAAAAGTTGTCATTGTTGAAACGAAATATTTCAAGTTTTTTTTCCCATTAGAGGTGCAGTGTGGACAATTTGAATTAAATTCACATATAGTTGCGGTACTTATTAACATGTTTTGCATGAAATCTCAAGAAACTCCTCCAATTTATTGTAAACTAGTATACCCGTGCCCAGCACGGGAAATTAACGTACTTACAAAATTTTAATAAAAAATATTATATTAAATTGAATGAAAATTATTTTACTCAACCACATTTTAACGTCAACCATTATCACACTTTCTGCCCAAAATTAAAACCAGATGTTACTGGTGTAACCACGAATTTGTGGTGGTTTGATCGACCATCAAACCCCAATTGGGGTCACTCAACATCGTCTAATGCAACGACAACGCCTCATCATCGTCAACATCACTTATTGCTTTGTTGTCTCTCTAAATGTGTTAGTGTTGTTTGATTTGCTCGTTCACCTTTATAAGTGTGGTGCATCTTGCTTCCGGGTTCGTTGTGGCGTCTATAGGTGTGGTGTTTATCGCATCTGGGTTCGTTATCAATACAAGACAAAACTGAAGGTGAGAAAATCACAAGAAGAGGGGGGGGGGGGAGTTTGAATTGTGTTAGCTTTTTCTTCGTTTCTCCTACAGATGTCACAGTTCAGAAGCAGATAACAATCAGCTTCTGAAGTAGTGATTAGGAACTAAATGTGCAGCGGATAAAAACATAGTAAGAGAGAGAGAGAGAAGAAAGACACAAAGCAATTATACATGTTCCTTCTACAAACCGGAAGTAGTCATGTCCCCCTTGCATTTCCAAGGAGAGTTCACTAAAATGTAATCTCAAATTACAAGTACTCAAGCACACAAGCAAGAGATTTCATATGCTCAAGCACACAAGCAAGAGACTTTCCTATGCTCTAGTACAACTACAAGAGACTTACAAATGCTCAAGCACACAAGCAAGAGACTTACAACCAAACAGATTTACACAGAAAATTGTTTGAGTTTGAACACTTGATATACAATCAGTGGTGTTCACAATACAAATCAATTACAGACTCTTTAGACTCTTGAGACTGTAGAATTTCTAAAATGTGGACTATGCTTAAGAAATTCTAGGTAACTTTCACTACAAGAAACTTGTCATTTAGCAACGGTAGAAACCGTTGGTAAAGGTCTCAAAAGCCGTTGGTATAGGTCATAAAACCTATACCAACGCCCACCTGCTACCGTTTAGGATACTATGCTTATATCAACGGCAAGAATGCCGTCCCAATAGCTTATACCAACGGAAAATTAGCTTGATGCTATAGATTTCGGAGCTATAGCAACGGCATTTTACACCTATTAAATAGCTTTAGTCAACCTCCATATCCGTTGGTATAGGACCAAACTGTCCGTTGCTATTGGTTCTCTTTTTTTTTTTTAATAAAATTCACCCTAATATAAATATTTTTTAATAATAATAAAATTTTCACAATAATTCCTGACCAAAAAAATAATATATTCGGCAATACTTTTTATTGCACTACACAAAATTTA
>Ga0315915_1007394_pt1 | contig 13141 bp, 12 predicted proteins | sample MpolbnodulesMG_FD_207738 | JGI IMG/M metagenome (GOLD analysis project Ga0315915, IMG submission 207738) | Medicago polymorpha root nodule microbial communities from Los Angeles, California, United States - branched nodules | ecosystem: Host-associated > Plants > Roots > Nodule | place: USA... | reverse complement strand
TGTTAATTAAAAAAATGAAATGAAAGTTACACCACAAAAAGAAATTATAAAAATGAAAGGAAATATAATCAAACGGTGGACATAAGAAGATAGTTTGTCATGATAGTGCATCAATTTGGATGAACACCATTGCAAAACTATTATTAATTAAAGTTTATATGCATCCTTAGAAAGTATGTTATTCTCAAATTAAGTATCCTATTTGATTTTTATATGATTATTAAAAAAATATTAATTGAGTTGATTTTAATTGTAAAATATGTATTATTTACTAAAACAACCTTATTAATTTTAATATAAAAACACTCTTATTAATACCAAAAAATAATTAGCGACAAATAAAAAGTGAAAAACAGTCTTAAAAATAAAGACATAGGGACTAATAGTGTTTTTTGATTTTATAACCCTCCAATTTTTATGAGAATGAAATATTAGTAATTTGAAGATCGATTGAATGGTAAAAGTCTGATTAAAAATTGTTTCACCCATGAATCAAACATGAGTTCCCTGAAAAAATTTGTTGTCATTTAATAAAGTTTATTAATCACTTGAGAACAATTACAATTAATTAAAGGGAGTAAACATGCTACACTGCTTGTCTACCAGTTACATTCATAAATTTTAAATTTTTTTTCTTTATCTTTTGAGTAAATTACACATCCCTTCCCTCAAAAATGCTTGAAATACACTCCACTCCCCTCTTATGTTAAAATATAGGCTAAACTTCACTTTTCGCCTCCTAAGTTTTAAAATGTTGCAATTTTGGTCCTCTATTAAAAAAATGGCAAAACTAACCCCCCATGTTTAGGGAAATATGCTCTTTTGACCCCCTAATATAAGGGAAATATGATTTTTGACCCCTTATCTTCTCAACAAGTTGTGATTATGGCCCCTGTTTTGGGACATGTGGCATCTTCTCAGCAATTTTGGGACGAAAGGGGCCAAAATTGCATTTCTTTTAATAGGGGTCAAAATCGCAACATTTTAAAACTTAGGAGGCGAATAATGCAGTTTAGCCTAAAATATACACTTCCCTCCTCCTCTTATTCAAAAATATTAGAAAACTTTTCACTCCCCTCCACTAAGAGAAGCTTGAATTACATTCTCCTCCCCTCTTATTCTAATAATCTAGCAAAAAAATTAATAATCTAACCCTTCGAAAAGAAATAGTATCGCGGGTCTATTTTAATATAATTAAAATTTGAATACATATTTTTCACTATTTTTTATTCATAATTTCATTAACAAGTAGTTTTAAACCCTATTATAAAATACAGAACAACCCAAAATAAAATTAAAATATGTCAAAAATTACTAAAGACAATAAAGCATGGTTATTTGAAAGTTAATTTTATACTCTAAATTATAAATCCATAGAAAAATATTTAAATTTAATTATAATTGACATTTAAATTATAAAGCAATGGATTTATTTTTCTTAAATGATGGTTCAAAATTAGTATATATCATAAAAATATTTATTTATGTTAAAATAGATTAAAGTGTAGTGTATATATAATTATTAATGAAGAAAGTTGTAATTCAAGCATCTTACAAGGAAGATGAGTATAAATTTTACTTTTCAAAGAGAAAGTATATATTTTAACCTAAGAGGGTAAGATAGTATAATTCAAACTTCTCTTAAAAGAGATGAATGTAATTTACACTTATCTTTTTGTAGGTTGAAGATGTTATTTTTGTATAATATAGGTAAATAATAACTAAATCTATTTCTTCAAAAAAACAAAATACTAAACCTATGTATCTATATAAAATTCGTACTCTAGCTAGTTTTTTTTTTGCTGTATTCTAGCTATCTAGGTAGTATAGCTAGAGTTTAGATTTGGCAAATCTCGTACACTAACGCCGTATTCTAGCAAATCTTCCGTATTTCATACTCCGTCTAGTAATTGTTAGGCAAAATTTCGTACTCCCTCTGGTTTCTAAGGGACTGTTTAACGGCCGGGAGACAAGCTATAATATATCTATTGGAAAATGCTAGATATCAAGAATGATTTTATCAAGAAAGATTCAAGAATGACATGGCACAATAATCACCCTTAGATTTCAGTATCATTTATTAACCTTTCATAAAAAAAAAAAATACATAACACCCACCACCCCATGATTTCCGGCCAAGCAGAGATTTTATTGGCTAACATTAATTTTAGGACAATTTCTTGATAAAATCTAAGGGTGATTATTATGCCATGTCATTCTTGAATTTTTCTTGATAAAATCTTTCTTGATGTATAGCATTGCTCTAAATGTCAATAAAATATTTGTATAATAATTTTGTTATTGCAAGAAATTCCTTATTAAAATTAGATTAATTATTAAACTTATCTACAGTGGATTGATGTATTATGTTTGTCCCTTTAGTTCATAGAATAGATCTCACATGAAAATATTACTTGTAATTAGAGATCATTCTTGTTTAACAACCTTTCATTATTTTTTATTCCGTATCTATCCTTTCATTCGATATAGAAAAACTATTATTATATTATATTTTCTATGAGTAGAACTAGACTCACATATCTTGAACCAACGATGATATAACTATCCTCGCTTCCATCACCTGGAGAATGGACCCCGACATCACTGGATTGTTAGCCTGTGTTTTCAAAAGTTGTTCTCCATAAGAAATTATTCTAGTCGAAGTTAAGTTTATTCATGGTGTTAAGCGGGAGGTAAATATATTCGACATTTTGTGGTAAATCTTGACATTTTTTAGTGTTCAGCTTTGAAGAGATAGAATTCAAACCCTTTATGAAAAGACAAAGTCAAGAGTCAAATACATGTAGAAGCAATTAGAATATGTCGAAAGCATATGGTTTTTGACCGTTAGTTTTAGTTATTTCTATTTATGTATATATAGAAGTTTTTCATAGGAAATAGGGTCACAAATCATAATCAAAATTCTTACGCTCGAATTATCCAAGCATACAGAGAGGAAAGAGTAACAAGAATGTACGTAATTGATTCGATGAACCATTTTACTTAATGCAATGTAAATTCATTCTTTTTAAGTCTTGTGCTTTTATCTTTAAAGTCTAGTTTCCTTTTCAATTTTTGAAAAACTTACTGTATCATGTTGAACAAGGCAACAATCTTCATCTTCTTCATGTTTAATTTCAAGAACATGATCAACATTCAAACATTTTCTGGAAAAACAATTGCATAACATGTCTTATGATTTCTAGTTTGACCCTGCAAGTAACTAATTTAAAACTAGTATTTTGTTTACCAAAAAACAGGTAAACAAATTGGTACGCCCAATGGAACCCTGTTTGTGCATTCTTTTATCAAGAAAATACCATTTCTTAAGAAATTTTTCTTCAAGTGTGTTGATAATTGTTCATGGCAAAAAATCTTTCTAAAAACAATAGATTTTGTGTATGCGTTTAAGAAGTGGCAAGGTCTTTCAAGAAATGGCTCATCCAAATACAAACATTTCTTCTACATCTGACACAAAAAATAATCTTCAAACCACGCAAGAACAATCAACCCAGGTGCCATTTAATGGTACTAATGTTTCAACTGGTATTGGAGTAATTGCTCCCATGCCAAGTTCGACGGTTATGGGGGTAACTTCCCCATATCTGTTTCAACAAGGGCTACATTAACACAACCAAAATTAGTGGCATTTCTGCCACCACCAGTAAGTTTCCCAATGACCCCTACGGGTACTAATCCCTTAATTGCAATTTTTGTGGATACTATATTCCCTTCTATGCCACAATTTACATTACCAGGGGTTATCCCTATGGTATGCCAACAACAATGATGACAGACCTACAAACAAATGCATTTACGTATGTAGATAACGCAACAACCGCATTTTCCCCTTATAACACACATTTGGCCTTAGGATCTGCACTTACAAATCCTAGTTAAAATAGTCAACCATCCTTAACCACAACTTCTCTCATGTCATTAGGAGAACAAATGGATGGGAGCAACCATGACATGTGATGACAAGTCATCTTACGTTATTCTTAGCATATTTTCAGTCAATTTCAATAGGTTTTACAAGCAGAAGAGAGTAGTATTAGAAAAATTGCTTATGATTTTGGGACATTGTAATGTTTTCTATATTTGAGTTTGTAATTCTATTCTTCCCAGAACATAGAAATTTTAAGATGTTTGGTTGTAAATTCACGAAGAAATTACGCATATCAACAAAGCAAGACATCGAAAGATTTGTAATTAGGACCTTGGAAGATGAAGAATGAATATTCAAGAGGCCTCATAATATGTTACATAGGGAGGAATTTTGTTTCCAAGTTCCAGGACATCTTGCATAAGAAAACTCCCAAAAAAATGTGAAGAAACTAATAACTTCAGCACTTGTCGCACTCACATGCGCCCAAACGCACAGATGGGGCACGATGCACCCAGGAATTTGCGTTGGGGAACCTGGCGCAAGAAAAGAGGTGCCTGACTTGACACTCACATACGCCTGGCGCAATTTTAGCCCAAGTTCAGGTGGAAACTCTCCCTATAAATATTGCATTCCTCATTCATAATGAAGTGGCCGGTTCAAGAGGAAGTTAAGCAATGGGAGCTTCAAGGCGGACTCTCTCCTTACTAAAGGTTTTTATAGGGTATGTTTTATTTCTTTTGTAATTTGTTTTTAGTTACCATGGGTAACTAAATCTTTTTAGGCTAGGGTTCTAAGATGAACCTCTATTTTTTTCGTTGGATAATTATTTAATTTAAAGTCTTTTATTTAGTTATTTTTTGTTTGCTATTTAGTTTACAGTAGTGCGTAAGATTTCTCTCCTCTGAAGCATAATCCTGATTTAGGCACTTAGGTAGTGATAGGGCCTAATATTGATATTCATATCTTGATATTTATATTTGTCTAACCAGGAAGTAATTAGTTATTAACTACTGAAACAAACCGCAAGCGAGCGTACCCTGATAGTAAGTACTCAAGAAGGTGACGTAGCTAATATTGATGAACATCTGTTGAAATCAGGTAGTAACTAGTTAGTAATTTAGGAAACAGGAAACTATATATATATATATATATATATATAAACACACTTAATTTTTTTAAAAAAACAAGATCGCTGTGAAGATGATTGATGATTAAGTTATTTATTTTTATGCACTAAAATTCACACCGTTTGTTGATATTTTTAAAGTTAAGAAGGAAGATTCTTACTTAATTATTGGTATTTTTTTAAGAAGTTAATTTGTATATCTATATTTGTTATAATTTTTGTTCTTGCATTTGATATTCATCTTAAATATCATATTTTGTTTAAGATATTATTGGAGTATTAGATATAAAATGAGAACTCATAAATACAAAGACGGTGTCCAATGAACAGTCCTGTAAAAATGAGAGCTAGAGAGAGTGGCGGCGGCTACATCCGTATCAACGACAATACAAACAGCGGGAAGGCAGCTGCCAATGAGGTTTGAGTAAGGGTGAGGATTTTGATTCAGGATAGTTTCAGCAAGGGAGGGTTGTGGATCGATTTCCATGGAATTTTGGAGAACCAAGTGATACCTCATATCTAATATTCAAGGAAACAAGGGATGTAAGGGTTAAACCGACTAGGTTACGAATAAATGTGGTGGATGATTTTTATAAGTGTCAGGTTGTGAAGGAACTAGTAAACAAGGTTGCATTAGTGAATATTATTAAGATGACTATATTCAATGATGGTTAAGACCTTCGTTGAACATCGAATGCAATGATTGATTTTAGTCCATGTACAAAGTAACTAAATGTTTTAAGGATCCGAGTTTGAATTTATTAAAGGTTTGAATGTGAGTTTCTTCACATTCAAACCTCTAATTAATTCACAATTTATTAAAGATGGGAGTGAACGTAGGATATTTAATAAAACAACTATTACTAGAGCTCTAACACATATGGGCATCCCCACTTTTTACATAAATATAAACGAGAGATGTTAACAACACGCATTTTAACACACACTTTTCAACACACTCTTTTTGATTGGTTAAATTTCACATCAGTCCCACCAAATTTATACGGGTCCCACATGATTTGGTGAAAGATAAACATTTGCATTGGAAGCCTGACATCAATCTGTTTATTGCTCAAACTTCTTTAGCTGGTAACTACACAAAGGAAACTTATAGAGGGGACATGCTGGTGTTTAGGATCCTAATAGAATGTAAAGTTAATATCAAGCCTCCTAGAGCTCCCATTATTAAAGAAGTACTATGGTCCCCTCCTTTGTCATCTTCGATTGAAGAAAACACCGATGGAACAACAACAAAGAATCCCTCTAAAGCTGCTGCAGGAGGTATTTTTATAAATTCAAACAATATTTGCATTGGTTGTTTCTCTCAATTCTCAGGAGTTCAAAATGCTTTATATGCTGAGCTAGTAGCTGCTATGACCGCAATTGAGATTTCCCACAACAATGGATATACAAATTTATGGCTTGAAACTGACTCACAGTTGGTTATCTTGCCATTCAACTTCAGTGGTGCTTTGGGATTTAAGAAACAGGTGGCATAATTGTCTTGTTAGATTATGATATATGAGGTTTGTTGTGTCTCATATCTATAGAGAAGGTAATGTTTGTGCTGATAGCCTGGCCAACCTTGGTCTATCCTTGTCTTCTTCTCAATTATTTTGGTCAAATTTTATTCCTGGTTTCATTAGAGGAGAGTACACTAGGAATAGGTTCGGTATGCCCAACTTCAGATTTAGCACCTTTTGAAAAGGTTTTATGCAATGAAAAGGAATAGGTTTTTTTTTTGTTTTTATGTAAAGGAGGAAAATAAAAAGTTGCGGAAATTGAATCCTATTCTGTATATAAAAAAAACACGAATATGATTTAATTTCCACAACTTTTTATTTTCCTTCTTTACATAAAAAAATTTGAAATTGAAATTTGAGATTATTCTTGAAAATAAATTTGTCCCTAAACTACCATCTTGTCTTCTCAAATCTCTATTATAAACATTTCCCCTATTTCATTTTGATAGTACGTGACAACTTTACAAATATAGGTGCATTTAATGTTTTTTTCATCTACACACTAACATTTTTTTTTTATTGAATATACACACCAAAATGTCAATTGATATAATTCGGATGAGTATTTATTGTAGCATGATTGCAACCAAAGATTTTGGAAAGCAAAGGGTAATGAGTTTCTTGATTTTTTTTTAATAAACATTACATATGAAATTACTCTATGTGCTAAAAATTTGGAGGAGTATTTAATGTACCAAGATTGCAACCGAAAATTTTGGAAAACAAAGGGTAATTATTTACTTGTTTTTATTTTAATAAACATTGTGATCTTATTGTGACTAATCAATTAAAAATTCTATTGAACTTTAAAAATTGCTGTTTTATTTTTTAATTTTTTTTAGTATTTATAAGATTGTTGCTACATTGTTTAAATTTGTCCATAAACTACCATCTTGTCTTCTCAAATACTAAAACAAAACTAGTTTGATCATTAATTTACCGCTTATTAATACCCAAAATTAATTTAGCAACTTAAAAACTTCAAGTTCAAAATGTAAAATAAAAATGTTAGCTTCTTAGAGGATTATAATTATACTCATAGTAAAATACATAGGTAATTGTTTCTCAAGATCAAAGAAAATAATTCCAGACCGAATTATTAAACATGACTATGGAATATAATCCTAACAATCAAATTTAAACATAGAATATAATCCAAAAAACATTCTGGAACACCATAACATTCGTGTGAGGAATTAAAGAGTGTGATTAAAATGAGAGGCGAGAGAGGGAGTGGTCGAGAGTTCCGCGATTCCCACCTGGTCCACCGTGGGCAATCGCGCCGGTTTTCTTCTTCACTGGAGGGGAGGTATGTTGGGGGGGAGCGGGTTCCAAGCAGGGTGCCACCATATGGGGGGATAGGGGTGAGTGGACTGTTGTGAGACCGCGACAGAGGAAAGTGTTCTAACAGGCGGATGGACAGCGGGACAGGTTTCATGCGGTTCAGAGTCGCGGAAGAGGATGGGATGTCCACCAGCGGTGGCGGTGGCGGTCTAGGTCTAGGGTCCACCTTGGTTCCGTTTTGGGATATGGCGACGTGGAGAATTTGGCAGAATTCGAACCACCAGTACAAACCTTTGACAGAAAGGCAGTCCTGCAGTACTCACAGTCCGGCCGCACGAGGGGGAGGCTGCGGCGGCGTAGGGCTGAGCCTGATGGGTACCGCACGGAATCGACCTCCAGGGAGCAGCGGCTTCAGCGGCGGCGCGCATGGACAGAAGCAGGCAGAGGGCGATCTCGCTAAAGGGAGGCACACCAACAGCCGTTACCACGCAAGGTAGGGAAGGAAGCAGCCTTGAACGGACGCGTGCACCAGCAAAACCAATGGCAACGGGATCCTAACGCATTCGACAATACGGGCACGGGTAAGCAATCTTTCGTATCCTTTTATTTCACAAATGTGCCTGAAGATATATCATATATTGCCTTACGCCAACGTTTTGAGGTGTGTGGTATAATGGAGGATGTGTATCTGGCGAAGAAACGGAATGTGAATGGGGGTGTGTTTGGCTTTGTCCGGTATGGTAAAGTGATGAATGTCGAAAAACTGCTGAAGGCGTTAAACAATGTGTGGTTTGGGGATTGTCGGGTGGTGGCCAAGGTAGCGAGTTTTGATAGGTTTGGGAATAAGAAAAACGATGTTCGGGCTAAGGTCGTGGTAGATAACTTTAAGGTGGGGAGCGGTAATAACGTTGTGAGAGATCATTTTATGGGTAGAGAGCACGGCGTGGGCGCAGAGGCTGCTGGTCGTGGCAAGGTGACGTTGGAGGTGGCGGATGAGAACAACTCGAAGGAGGGGAAAGAGGAGTATGCGCGAGATGGTAGGAAGGGTCTATATGATGCGAATAAGTATAATCAAGTTTTTGTTCCAAAGTACACATCCCTAGTCAGCGACATGTCTTGGGCGGCTAAGGGAATGGTGGTGTCTGTGCTGAATGGTGATGCGATACCTGTGCTGCAACGTAGGATTTTTTACGCGGGCTTTGTTAATTTGGTTATTATTCTGATGGGTGTTGATAAGGTTTTTTTACGATCCCTTGATGACGTCGATGTCAGTACTACGTTGTCCGAAGCAAATGATTTTTTTAATAATTTCTTTTCCCAACCCGTGAGGTGGAACAAGGACACTCTGGTGCGTGAAAGAGGAGCTTGGGTAAGGATTTACGGCGTGCCTTTACACGCTTGGAATTATGACATTTTCAAGTTGTGTGTCTATGACTGTGGTCGTCTGTTAAAAATTGATGATATTACATTAGACAGAGATCGCTTCGATTATGCACGGGTCCTGGTGGAAACTAGTTCTTTGGAAATTATTAAATCAGAGGCTAATATTTTGGTGGATGGTGTTCTTTTCGAGTTCAAAATTATTGAGGAATGGGGCTTCGCAGTAGGAGAGGACGCTTGCTTGTTTGATGAAGAAGAGTCTCAGGTGGACGATAGGTCGGCTCTGCCAGATGACCTTGACAATGACATTGGTGGTGGGGAAGTGGATAGGTTGCTGAATAGTCTTGCGGAAGATTGGAAGAAGGAGGATGACGTGCGCCATTTTACGCCCTCTACAGTGAGCGCAACGGTGAAAGTTACCACCGCTTCACCGATACATGCGACCTCGGCACCCGCGGAGGACCCTTCCTCGGCGTCGGCAATAAAGTCCAAGACGGAGCAGGTTTTGGAGAGTGCGTGCAAGATTGATTGTCAGTATCGGCATTGTTTAACTGATAACAAGAAAGTGGTCAGGAGAGCTTCGTCGTGCCCTCCTGGAAAAGATAGTGCCACTCCCTCGGGTCCGTGGAGTTTAGAATGGGCTAAAACTCATAAAAGCTTCAGTATGGGACCTGCCTCAAAGCCAAAACATAGGGTTTCTGCTGGAACGACGGGTGTGAAGCGAGTAACTAAAAAGAAAGGAGGTGGCTACCTTCGACATTGTGCTCTCAACTTGAAACGTATAGCTAGACTCTCCGACAGTGATAGAAGAGAGGTTCTTCGTGCGTTGAGACGGAACTCGAGAAAACGGAAGGCGGTATCGGGCACCTCTAAGGCGAAGGTATCGTCAAAATCAGGTTCTCCTAATTGTACCTCGCAGACATCATCGGTTAATAAAGATTGGAACAATTGGCTGGTGCTACATGGTAATGACAAAGTGATGTCAGATGATGTCTGTGAGATAGGGAGGACTATTGGTCTCAATTTTAACGGTGATAAAAATAATATGTTTGACGTACTGTCAGGAGTGGGAAGGAAAACTAGAGTGGGTGGTGGAGATGATGTGTAGGCCGGGAGCTAGTGTGGGTGGTGGGGAGGGGGTGGTATCGGGTGTGGGTTTAGAGCGATGAAGCTTATATCTTGGAATGTTAGGGGGTTGGGTGGTGCAGATAAAAGGAGGGAGGTGAGTCATTTGGTGAAGGAGCATCAACCTTTTCTTCTCTGTATACAAGACACTAAGTTACCTGTGTTTGATGCCTTTGTCTGTAAATCTATCTGGGGAGATGATAATGTTGATTATTCTTACCAACCTTCGGTGGGTGCATCTGGCTATATTTACGCTTTGGGACTTAAGAGAGGTGGAGGTGTGGTCGATAGTGTCCTTGGATCATGTGCTCGCGGTAGCAGGTCGGTTTGTGAAGTCTGGGGAACGTTTCGTTGTTTTCAATGTTTATGCTCCATGTGATTCTTCTCGCCAACAAGCTCTCTAGAATGTTTTATCTTCTAGAATTGTGGCTTATGCGGACCAAAATGTTTGTGTATGTGGTGATTTCAATGTTGTTCGTTGTACAGAGGAAAGAAGAAGTGTTAGTAGTGTTTTTAACCAGGCAGGCCCCGATAATTTCAATGGTTTTATTGCCAATACCTTTTTGGTGGACCTTCCGCTTCGGGGGCGCACTTACACGTGGTATCGAGGGGATGGGAGGTCGATGAGTCGTATTGATCGGTTCTTGTTGTCTGAACATTGGTGTCTGACTTGGTCTAATTGTATCCAGATGACAGTGTCCAGAGGGTTGTCTGACCACTGCCCCTTAGTGCTCGCAGTTGATATCCAAAATTGGGGGCCTAAACCTGTGAGGATGTTGAAGTGTTGGGCGGACTTTCCAGGCTATGACTCTTTCGTGCGGGATACATGGAGTTCGCTACAGATAAGTGGGTGGGGAAGCTTTGTCTTGAAAGAAAAATTGAAGTTACTGAAATTGGCTCTAAAAGATTGGCACCAACGACATGCACAGAATCTTCCGGCCCGTATTTCATCTCTGAAGGAAAACATAGCGTCGCTGGATTTGAAAGGGGAGTCAGAGGTGTTATCGGATGCAGAAATTTTGGAGCTACATGGTTTGTCCGAGGAGATGTTCTCCCTCTCACGAGTAAATTCTAGTATTTGTTGGCAACAATCTAGAGCTCAATGGCTAAAAGAAGGAGATGCCAACTCTAAGTTTTTTCATCGAGTCATGTCTAGCAGAAGGAGTAGGAATGCTATCCCATTCTTTCTTGTGAATGGGGCCCTGGTTGAGGGTGTGGAGAATGTTCGTAACGCGGTGTTTACTCATTTTCGGGCGCAATTTCAACCAACTTTGAACCATCGTCCAAGTATGGAGGGTTTAGACTTTCGTTCCTTGACATATCACGAAGGGGCAAGTCTAGTGCGGCCTTTTACTTTGGAGGGAGTTAAGGAGGCTGTTTGGGATGTTGACAGTTTTAAATGTCCTGGACCTGAAGGAATTACCTTTGGCCTCATAAAGGATTTTTGGGATATGCTGAAGACAGATGTGATGCGCTTTTTGGTGGAGTTTCACAGGAATGGTCGTTTATCTAAAGGAATTAATAGTACTTTTATTGCTCTGATTCCTAAGGTCGACAATCCTCATCGTTTGAATGATTTCCGCCCTATTTCGTTGGTGGGTAGCTTGTATAAAATTTTGGCCAAGGTTCTTGTTAATAGACTCCGATCGGTTATTGGTCTTGTTATCTCAGATTCCCAGTCGGCCTTCATTAAAGGTCGACAAATTCTCGACGGCATTCTGGTGGCTAATGAGATTGTTGATGAAGCGCGTAAGCTTCACAAAGAATTACTTCTATTTAAGGTGGATTTTGAAAAAGCGTATGACACGGTTGATTGGGGTTACCTTGATGAGGTGATGAATAAAATGGGTTTTCCGTCACTCTGGCGTAAGTGGATTAAAGAGTGTGTTGGAATAGCTAAGGCCTCGGTTTTAGTTAACGGGTCACCTACGGATGAATTCCCCCTGGGAGGGGGTTGAGGCAAGGAGACCCTTTGTCGTCGTTCTTGTTTCTCTTAGCCGCAGAGGGGTTCAACGTGTTGATGGAGTCTTTGTCCTGGAACAATCTGTTTTCGGGCTATCTAGTGGGTAGTAACGCTGAAACAACTGTGTCCCACCTTCAATTCGCGGATGATACTCTCATACTGGGTGACAAATCTTGGGTCAATGTTCGGGCAATGCGTGCTTCCCTTCTTTTGTTTCAATCTTTGTCCGACTTAAAGGTAAATTTTTCTAAGAGTTATATGGTTGGGGTGAATGTCGCGTCTTCTTGGTTGGCTGAAGCAGCTATGGTTTTGAGTTGCAAGGTGGGGTTTATACCTTTCGTGTATATGGGGATGCCTATTGGTGGTACTTCTCGTCGCTTGTCTTTTTGGGAACCGTTGCTGAACCGTATCAAAGCTAAACTGTCGGGTTGGAGTTCGAAGTATCTATCTTTTGGCGGCCGTCTGATCTTATTGAAATCTGTCCTGTCATCTCTGCCTGTTTACGCACTTTCTTTCTTCAAAGCTCCAACAGGTATCATCTCCTCTATTGAATCTTTATTTAATTGTTTTTTTTGGGGGGGGAGTGCTGACCAGAGGAAAATTTCATGGGTGGACTAGAAGTCTATTTGTAGGAGTAAGGAGGTTGGTGGTTTGGGGGTTAGGAGAATTAGGGAGTTTAATGTAGCTCTTCTAGGGAAGTGGTGTTGGCGGTTATTGGAGGATCGAGATAGTTTATGGTTTAGGGTGTTGTCGGCGCGGTATGGCATAGACGAGGGGAGGCTGAGAGGTGGAGGCCGTGAGGCTTCGGAGTGGTGGCGTGTGGTGCATAGTTTGAGTAGGGAGAGGTGGTT
>Ga0315915_1007393_pt1 | contig 13142 bp, 10 predicted proteins | sample MpolbnodulesMG_FD_207738 | JGI IMG/M metagenome (GOLD analysis project Ga0315915, IMG submission 207738) | Medicago polymorpha root nodule microbial communities from Los Angeles, California, United States - branched nodules | ecosystem: Host-associated > Plants > Roots > Nodule | place: USA... | reverse complement strand
CTTCTCTTTTCTTTATTAGGGTTTTGAAAAACATGATTTCACATGCATTTGTTTCCCATGATTCTTAATTGCATGTACAGTGGCTATCACTCTCCTAACATTAGTTTCCTTGGTTTTTGCTTTTAAATAAATTTAGTTTGTGAAATAGTATCATATATTCTTATCATATTGATTTTTTGTTTGCGTTCTTTCATTTCTCACATGGTGATATAGAGTATATTTTGAGTTTCACCTGACAATTTCCTTTTTTTATTTTTTGTCTGCGCATTCAAATATCTAGGCTATATTGTGAGTTGTGAGTCCTGTTGTGGAGGGATTTTTGTGTTCTTCTGTGGATATTGATTTATTTTCTTCTGTTTATTATTTTCATGTGCCCTCGCGGTGATTCATCATGGCCTAAGGGCCTGTTTGGATAAACAACTTAATTAAGCGCTTATCATATAAGTGCTTATGTCTAAGCAATTTCTATAACAAAAGATAAAATACAGTCAAACTGTTTTCATAAGCTATGTAGAGTGCTTATGGAAATGAGCTGAAAGCAATTTATGGATATGTCATAAGCTGTTTCCATAAGCTCTCACAAACAGTCTTACAAGTGTTTATGTCAGTAGATAAGCTCAAATAAGTCAATCCAAAACAGTCCCTAATTTCATATACTTTTGCTTTTTTTGTTGTTTGCTTGCATCCTTTTAATTACTGGAATTCACTCTTGCTGTGGTTATCCTCTTATTTTTATGCATGCACATGTTTTCATGAGTGTATATAGTGAGTGACTGTATATGTTTAAACTCCTCTTTATCGATTACTTATGTTAGTTAAAATATAGATGGCACGCCGAATTACAAGATCAAGAAAGCTAGAAACTCAGCAGATAGAACAGTCAAGGGCTAAGTGGACAGCGTCACTTACTAAGATACTGGCAGATTTGATGGTTGACCAAGTACACAAAGGAAATAAACAAAACAATTCATTCAATAAGAAAGCATGGAAACATATTTGTGAAGGATTTCACAACAAAACAGGTCTGAAATGGGATAAGGAACAACTCAAAAACCGACATTCAGTGTTGAGGAGACAGTATGCTATTGTGAAGCCCATTCTTGATGAAGGTGACTTTGTTTGGGATGAAGCCACAGGAGCTATAATTGCGAATGATGAAATTTGGGCAGAATACATCATGGTATGTTCATCCATCATTTGTTTTGTTGTTAATTTGTTATTAATTGAATACAACAAAATGGTCCTTCTTCTGGAGGAAACTTTTGAGTTGTTTTATTAGGATATACCCCTCTTCTAAAGTAAAGGGCTCTACCTAAGAGGGAAAAGTGGGGAGTATAGTATAGCTATTAATTGAAAAATCAACAGTTCAGATTATAATAATATGCATTGCACATTCTTGACAAACTATGAAGTTGTTTAAATCTTAACCGTTGATTTTCTGATAAATAACAATAATACCCAATCTTTCCTTTCACTTTAGAGAAGCCAAATCATTTCTAGTTTCATTGTACTTGTGCACAATCTATTCGCTGCTCTGTATTAAATACTTGATGTAGCTCTTGAAAAATTACAGAACAATCCTGACGCCGAGACTGTAAAAAGTGGTGGCTGTCCAATCTTTAAGGAGCTATGTACAATATTCTCCGAGGCAGCAACGAATGGAAAACATGAATATGCTGCATCTGATAGTGAACACACTCCTAGAGCTCCTTGTCCAGAATTGTTGAGCACACACCAAGATGAGTCTTCATCTGAATTCGAGGATGAGGAAGAGACAAATGACCCTCAAACAGTTCAACCTACTACACCTACAGCAGCTTGTAGTAGTCGCAAAAGAGGGCGTAAAGGAGTTGATGGTGCTATTGCAGACGCTATATTAGAGATGGCATCTGCTTCAAAGATGAGAGCAGCTGCCATAGAGCAACATAACTCTAAATACAGCATATCTGACTGTATCAAGGATTTAGATTTAATGCAAGGTGTTGATCAACAACTATATTTTGCTGCTCTAGATCTTTTCAACAATCCTAATGCAAGAGAGATATTTTTGTCTCTCAAAAAGGATAAACGTTTAACTTGGTTGCACCACAGATGTGCTGTTGTATCCAATAGATAGGTTGAAAAATATATGAAAAGGTATCATTTTGGCCACTTTGATATGTTAATGTTGAATTATTCACTAGGAAACTCATCAATATCGCGAAAGCTCCTCAAGTTTTTGTCTTAAAAGATATTAATGTTTGATTTGACATGCAACTATACTAACAATTGAAGCGATCTGTATCACCAAACATGCACTAGAGTGAGTTGAATGAATTAATCAAGTCTTACAATTACCTAAAACAATCTTCACTAAATGCACTAAAGATGTCAGTCATTTTTATCGTACTGCAAATTGATGTTCTCATCTACTTTTTAATCTAAAAGTTGACTAAATGCATGCTTGAACATGTTTAGTGACTTTTGAGACATGAAAACAGCAAAGCAATACATTGTAGTTTGGTGCAATAGTCTGGGTGTTAAATCTCAAAATATTAACATACCAAATTTGTTTGGAACTGTGATATCAGAGTTGATGCATTTTTTAGTTTTGGAAGCTCAACAGTCTACCAAATACATAGGCAAGAAGTATCATGAGTTTGGTAGTCAGTATTCTCCATGGAGATGCTGAATAGTCTTGATTAAGGTGATGTTTGCATGAGTTTATATATATGTATATGTTTGACTTGTATTATATTTCAAAAACCCAAGAAGCACTTTTTGAGAGCCCTTTGTAAGTTATAAAGAAGATTTGCGGGATTTTAAAATTAGAGAAGCTAATAACAGGAATCTAACTAAAGAAAAAGAAAAGTGAACAGGAAGCTAATATCTTAATTGTATTGATAAATGCACAAGTATAACATGTAGATGTATAGAATATGCACAACTAGTTGTAAAAACTAGAAACCATGATGAATGTAGCTGGTAAATGCACAAACAATCACACTTTAGGTCAAATTACACAGTTTAGGTAACATAAGTATTTAAGTTTGGCATTTAAGCAGTAGGGTAAGATGCCTGCATTGCAATGCCACAGAGCCCTTCAGCAGCTTCAACTCCCCTTTGCATCATAATGTAACCTTCTTCGCCCCAATCAGTTCCCCATGAGTTCTTAACCAACCAATACTTGGTTCCATCATTACTGACACCATAACCTACGGCAGTGACACCGTGATCCAACTCAGTTCCGCATGAACCAGTAAATACACCACTTTTGTAAAATTGAAAGTCAGACCCACTAGCATCAATGGCTACAGAAATTGGTTGATTTGCCACAGCTTTTTGCAGTGCTTGCTCATTGTTGGCTGGAACATCTTCATACCCGGTAATAGTAGCTGCATTGATGGATGCTTTGTTTGCATTGCATGTTCCATCAACACCCTGATAGGGGTATTGGGCTTCAGTGCTGAGTCCATGATTTTGAATGATGAATTTGAAAGCATCATCCATAAGACCACCCTCACAACCTTGGTCCACACCTTTTGTGTCGCAATCAACAAGTTCTTGTTCTGATAAAGAGACCAACTTTCCAGTACTCAACTTATGAATTCCTTCAGTTGCTGCAACAGCAGAAAACGCCCAACAACATCCTACAAAATGCAGTTTAAAATTTACCAGAGTTAGATGAAAATTCAATTTTTGATCACTATTGAATCAAATGCATTAGTTTTTAGATAGATACTTACCACATTGGCCTTGGTTCTTCACAGGTGTTACTGCTCCTTTCTTCCTCCAATCCACTGTAGATGGAATTGCACTTACATTTTCATACTTAAAAGTAGTTGTCCTTGTGATTGAAGAGCATATATGTCCCTTGAATTTGTTCCTAGATGCTACAAACTCCTCATTGGTGAGGTCTGCAAATTGATTAATGCCTAGTTTGTATGGTTTGTTACTCTCACCATTATTGAAAGCTTCAATGTATTTCATGTTTTCTGTGAATATCTTGAAACGCTTCTCTCTTTCTTGATGATCCTTATAGACTTTGCCATAGTGACTCATCCATTGTTCATGCCTCTCATGAATGGAACCATCTTGGAGAGTACGAGAGGTGACTTGAATAGCCCACAATCCCAAGCAGAAAACCAATGCCAATGAAATATGATATAATTGATTATTGGCAGCCATGGTAGCTAGTGAAATGTGACAACAATGAGAACAAATAACTGCTTTGAGGTTGATTAGTAAGCAGTTAAATGTGAGAAAGATGAGTGGTGCTTATACTTGAGAATTCTGTGGTATTTATAATAGACAAAACAAATTTTATTAACATTGGTGTAGTTTTCAAATTTGAAGCTTAAAACAAAATTCTCTTCTATACGTGCCCGGGAGAATTTTCTGAATGAGTGCTATGCTATGGACAAATTTTGTGTCAAGGAGGCTTTAATATTTTTTTTTACAAGAGGCTAAAAATACTAATAGTTTAATACAAAGGATGCCGTGTGCGTTGGAAAACTTTTGGATCATGAAAGTTGAAGGTTTGACAGTATAATCAACTCTATGTTCCTTCAAAACAAAAAAAAAATCAACTCTATGTGCTTGCAGATTGTTGATTAGATCATGACCAAATGAAATCTGTATAAAATCGAATATAAGGTTTTTTCCTAAATATAAGTCATATTTGAGCCTATTTACTTTTGTTTTTTTTCAAATTGCCAGATGTGTTAGTTATTTTCTACAAAAAAATACTCATAATTGTCGCTGGTACCAAAAAATGTTCATTATTAATTGACTATATTTTTTTTAGGAGTAATTAATTGACTATCTTTCAGTGTCATTGTTTAATTAAAATATTAACTGAATGACAATTTTAAAACATCAATACATAAAATAATTTTTTTTTAATATGCTACCTAATTTTATTAATATATGTAAAATTGTTCAAAGATGTTTACAATAAAAAATAAAAGAATAAATTACACTCATTTCCCCGTGAAAGATGTTTAGATTACACTACTATCTTCTCTTATGTTAAAATATGTCTTCTCTTATTTAAAATATATTAGAGAAAAATTACACTCTCCTCCCATAAGAGATGATTGAATTACATCATTTTCTCCTTTTATATTAAAATCTACACTCTCATCTCTTTTCTTAAAAAAAAAATATACACTCTCATCCCTTGTTAATATTTTAGGTCATTATAATATAATTGAATATCTATTATGCATCCTTTTTATCTATTTTTCATGCACAATATCGTTACACAATGTATTATAAACTATGAAGAGAAATAAGATAAAGTGTGGGTAACGTGTATGGATACAATACTTAGGTATCCGGAGGGTATGGATACATGTATTTTGCATGTATGGGGAAGAGGACTATAGTATCCTACCCATACCCGTCCCCGCCTATTGTCATCTATAGAAGGGAAAAAAATGTAATTCAAGCTTCTCTTCAAGAAAGATGAGTCTAATTACCCAAAATAGAAAAGTGCTCACTCGTTTTATACATTTTGTATGAAGTTTAAGATTTTTCCAAGAACATTAAAAAATTATTTATTTTTTACTTAACTACCCTTAATTATATCATTGATTTGTTTACAAATTTTCATTTTAAATGAAAAAATCATAGTTGTAAAAAAAGTTCAATTATAATATCATAATTTTTAAACTATCCATTATTTTAAAACAAACTAAAATACCATTATTAAGAAACTTTACTTTATTACGCTTTATCATGTGTGTATTTGGTTTTACATGGAAATAGCCAAATGAGATTTAGATGCATAAAATTAATTTTGATATGCTTAAATGATGTTATTATAATTGATTCTACCTATATAATTGAAACTTGAAATCATATGCATGCTTAAATTGGTGGTAAGATTGACAAAATCAAGATGAGTCACTGTGATTTTGTCAAACTTATCGACAATCTAAACATACACTAAAATTTGTAGTTTTTAACTCTAAACATAAATTTTACACTCTTCATTGTTTAGTTCGCTTATATGTATCTAAACATAAATCATTTCAAATTCAAGACGCTTTTAAATACAACCAATTTTACAAAATCAATTCATTCAAAATTAATTTTGACCAGTGCTTTTCCCACTCTTAGTTACTTGCGTGCCCTATTCGAATTCTAAAATCCGAAATGTTTTAACATGTTTGGGAGGTTTTTATGGGGTATTTATGTTGTTCAAATTATATAATCCGAACAAAATAGGTTGCACGAGAAATCAATAGGATGAAAAAAAGGAGTCATTAGTTTTTCGCATCACAAAACCAAACATAGTAAGCTACACTTCAGAAATTTTCAGACAGAACAGAGTATGCACAGACAAAACCAACTCTGGTCAATAGTCCTTGTAAGGAATAAACGATCCTTTTAAGAAAAGTGTGAATCAGACGAGAAAAAAGTCAAAAGTGCTTCAATGTTTATCCACTTATTTCAACTATATATGCAATTATATTCACAGTAATATAATCGAACCAAGTGAAAAATGCTGCAACGTTCCCTCGCCTAGCAAAGTTGGCAGCGTCTGCTTCCACTGCATGCATTTAGAAACAACGTTTTTTATCGGTCACACCGGAAGTTCAGAACCATACTACTGCGTTTCACAGAATGTATGACTCAGTGAGGAATAACAGAAGGAACATATATTTCACTCTTCCATTCGCCTCCATTGCAGTTGGGTTGCAGGAGTATCAGGTATCAAGTTTCATGATATTACTAGGTGTAAATAAATAAATACAATCTATCTATGAAGCACTCGCACGGACATGGACACAACACTCACACATGGACACCGGTAATCATTTGAAAATGTGAAATGTTTTAATGTAAACTACATGTGTGGGTGTTGAGTCATTGTCGGACATGACTTCAATCCAGTGATACATTGCAATCCACTGATCATAAGGCAAAAGGGTGATTGATCATCTATACATATCCATGTCAATTTTCCTAAGGTAATATTCTCTTCACATCACGCTCCTGTTCGGCAACTTTAGCTTTGTTGTATACAGATTCAAAAGCCTCCATGCACACACTTGAAAACCCTACAATCCCTTGAAAAACTTGAGGACAACCCATTTGCAAGTTATTCAGTGTCATTGACCTCGTAACACTCACCGCCTTTTCATGCTTGATCTTCTCTTCTTCAGCCTTTGCTCTGAAAGCTTCCACCTTAGCTCGCTTTTCCACGACAGGGTCCTTCGTTCTTCTCACAGAACCAGACCGTTCCGACATGGAGTACGGACCATACTTGCACTCCAAAGATCTAAGCTGAACCACCTTCTTCTCGAACTCCTTGAACGCATACTCTGACTTCTTCTTTTGTTTATGCTCCTCCGTCTGTTGAACTACAATCGCATGAATAACCGTCAGCAAGCTTTTTATTCCTTCAGACGCTACTTTGTCTGGTATATGCTCAACGGCAAGGTGCCATTGTTCGCAGAGGGTGAATATCTTCGACTCCTCAGTTGTTCTACTAAGAGGGTTTCGGCTAAATTGGTAAAGGCTGAGCCTTAGCCAACCACTGAGGGATTCAATATAGTCCCTGTGGGCCTTGAAGAGGTTGCAGAAGGATTGGTGCCATTGCTGTACTTCAAGCTCTAGCTGAAGTGTTGATTGCCTATGAATTTCAGATGTAGGGTTATTTGATGGTATAGTATTGAGGTATTCCAGTTGTTGAACTATGTGCTTCTGAACTTGATGACACTCATACATGCTTCTCCACATGCACATCAACCTGCCAACACAACAATCACAAAATGCTCACTCACTGAGACTAACTTTATAAAATAACAAAACAAATTTGGCTCCTCTAAAGTGAGAAAATAAAGAAAATATATTTCAACACATTCATGATTTGTTATGTATGTGCATGTAATATCAACTATCGGTTTATACATCAATGGTTAATACTACTTAAATGAGCTGATCCTAAGAAAACAGTATTTTTTGTTATGTTGGTTATGCCACACATTCGGTTAAATGAGCCGATCCTAAGAAAACAATATTTCTTATTCATCCATGAATAATCCAGCAGGCAGAAATTGTGCTAGTGCTACACATTCTGTTCAAAAATCTGAAGTGACAATAATTTAATTCCGGAGAATCATTCAGTAAAATGGTCATTGAAGAATATAATTTTAAATCTTTGATACAGGTCAAATTACCTGTCCACAACAAGGTACCACTTTATTCAACCTGTCTCTAAATAGTGTATATTGTACGAGTGAGTTCCCAAATTAATGGAAAAAGTATAGCATGGTTTTATGAGCAGAAAACAGACAGAAAAGAACCATCATGCATGAACCACGTAATATCCCATCTATTGTTGCACAAAATCATGCATCCATATAAAAGTGCATTGGGAAAATATATGGTACAAAGCAACAAGAAATCACCAAGAACAAGAAAAAGGGTTGGTTTAGAGCTTCATCTCACTTGTTCAAAAAACGAGATTCTGGTAGTACTTATTGTACTTGTCAAGATAAGTCTATTCAGTATTTGTCTTCACCAAAAACAAGTGAGAAACACAATGAAATCCAGCAAAAACTATAAAGTAGTTAAAATTAAAACAATATTTTATACTGTTACTATGCTAGGTATGTACTCTGAACCAGTTCTAGTACTTGATTCTTACTACTACACACAACAAACAGCTGTCACCACTCCCCCAGACAAGCAATGACTCCAAAGGGATCACAACCAAACAAGATGCAGTCCATGCTTCAAGACAGATTCTTAGCATTTAACTGAGTCACAGTTTTCAATCACAACCATCCAATCTCAAATTCACGGGTCATATTACACTGGTGGTGGAGCCAGGATTATTGTAAAGCCCGGGCAAAAAAAATTGCAACACATTTATGAGTTTACATAAGAAATTGCAAGCAAATAATAAAAAAATCTAAAGAAATTGCCCAATTTATAGGGGTTTATATAAAAAATTCATAGGGATTTACATAAGAAATTAAAAAAAAATTGGGCCAGAGCCCGGGGTCGCCGAGCCATAGAACCGCACATGTATTACACAATATCGAAATCAATTAAAGTTGATTTCGTTGTTGTGTAATATGTTAGCGCACAAGTTAACAAGACCATTTTTTTAATAAGGAAAAGTTAAGACGAGATGGCTCTTGGGGGCTCACCAATCACCATGGTTAAGATGGGATCCAAAAACGCTTATTGAGATGCTTACATATTACTCAGTTGTTAGTTTTTACTAATACTATACTACTGATAATCCAAAAATATATAAATACTATACTACTGTTTTCTACTATGCAAAGTTATGTTATGTATAAAAAATTGAAAAATGCACCAGAGAAAAAGAGAAGACTAACCCTTTAACAAGCTCAATGAGTTGAGGGTAGAGCTCTATCTCCCTTAATTTAACGATTTCAGCCGATGTACTATCAATGGTTTGAGAAGCAACCATCATTTGTGATTCTAACTTCTCCACTTCTTTCTTTGCCTTTTCTGTCTTCACATAATCAGCCCTTCTCATCTCTAACTTCCTTACCAATTCCACCTTCTTCTCATGCTCCATCTTTATTGTTTTAGCATTCTTAAAACCAACAAAAAAATATCATAGAAGTTAAGCAACTATTAATGGAAATGTCAAATCACCTAATGAATCTAATTACAAAAATGTGAGATTTCTTTAATTATCAAAGCAACCTTAGTTTAGAGACTTCAAAAAAATTAGGGCAAATAAAGTTGCATGACTTCTAATAGAAAACCATAGTCATCCACAGAATGTTGGTTGCATAGAACAAGATTCCTTCACTAGACCCACATCATGTTTATGCCCACAAAAGACAAAACCCTCTTCAACCTTTATTTCTCTTTTTTCTTTTTGTTTTATTAGAATTATATTATCCTCCAAGTAGGATTTGGATTTGGTGCTGTAATTGTGTCACACAATTTTAAATCTTAATTCTCAAATTAACAACTAAGGTCGTTTAAAACCGATTTGGTTGTTGTGTAATTTGAACTGTTCGATCTCAGTTTAACGGCCGGGCCGGGATTGCTTTGCGTTGAATGTGTGCTTTTTCAAGGCATAGGGAAAGAAAAAAAAAAAGAGCTACTCACCTTGACCTCTTGGTACAATTTCTTCTCCCATGCATATAGCCTCTCCAAAGTAGAGCAATGTCCACCATTTCCAACACCATTATTAGCCCTAAAACTACCAACAGAAACCTCTTGAGACAGCTTGCCAAATCCATTCAGTTTAGGACTTGAAGAACCCCAAGCCCACATTGATGGACTCAAATTCCATCCATTTCCGTACATTTTACCTACCACCATCAAGTACAATTACAAACACAACCTTCAAAATTCAAAAACACAAAAAGCACACTCTTGAATCTTAAACAACACAAATCAAATTACAATAAACAAAAAAGGAAATTTGGCTGCTTCATTAACACTCAACAAAAAGTTATTGTCAAAAACAACCTAAAATTTCAAATCTCAAATAGGTTGATACTAAACAAAAACAGCCCAAAATTTATGACATGCATGTAAAACTTACTTGCTTTACTATGATCAGAAAAACCAGAAGTTGGAACTTGTAACAGATATGAAACATGAGAACCAGCATCAGCAGCTTTAAGAAAATAATCATCAAGCTCCTTAATAACTTCAACCAGATCTTTACTGTTTCTTGAAACCACCATTGCAAGTTCACTTCCTGACTCCTTAGAATACCCCACCACACCAGACGCCGGAGTAGCCATACTCGCCGCCGCACCACCAGCCATCACAACCACCTCAGAGCCAGTGGTAGTAGTAGCTTCCCACTCTTCCTCAGTCGCCGACCGCGACGAAGGAGGTGGTGGAGGTTGCTGCATGAAAGGATCCCAAAAATCCCAACCAGATGAAATCACCGGCGGTGGAGGTGGCGGCGGTGGAGGAGGCGGAGGAAGTGCAGTTGATTGTGAACCTGTCCCAGAAGTCCAAGTATAAGAACTCAAACTAGGACTCATCGGAGGTGGTGGTGGCGGCATTGGCGACGGAGCACGCGGCGGCGGAGGTGGAAGAATGGGTTGTGGCTCAGGTGGAAGATGGTGGTTAAGATGAGTGGTTTTTTCAGCGTTTGCAAAGTGAAACAAAGCTGAACCAGTTGAACGAAGAGAACGAATGTACATAACATGTGAAGCTGAAAAAGCATGTCTTGCTTCAACCAACTGTTTCATGTAACGTTTTCTTGATTTGCAATGTGAAACTGTTTCTTCTCTCTCTACTCTTGAATAGCAACAACCCATTTTCTTTTTCTTCAACTAGATCAAAGAAAGCACAATAAAAATGGTTTTTTTTTATGGTTTTGAACTCATGTTGAGATCAGAAGTGAAGATGGGTAGAGGGTAGTGACAGTGTAGTGGTTTCTGCAAAAAGTGATTGTTTTGAACTTTGATTTTTGTTGGCAAGTGGAAAAGTTGATTTCTTTTTGTTTTATGGGTGTGGAAAAAAACAAGAACTTTAACTAGGACAGTTTAGTAACACTAGTGTAGTTGTCTGTTTTGTGGTAGAAAACTTGAATCTGAAACATCTTCATCAACAAGGTAATGTGGTTTTGTTTAAGGAAAGGTTATTATGGTTTGAGTTGTGTCTGTGTAGTGGAGGTGCAGGGGAAGAATGGAGAAAGGAAATAGTGATAGGTTTTTTTAGGTACTAGTAGTACTTGTTTTTGAGACAAGGATACATTGGGAAGAGAGTGAGTGTAGTGTAAAAAAGTACTGTTTTTTATTTGGAGAATTGGATAAGGGGATAAAAATAGAAATATAATATTGAAAAATTGTGAAAAGTGATAACTTTAACTTTTTAAAAGTTAAAATGTTGTTGAAACCAATGCAAACATTCTAGTTTTGGCTTCCTTAACCATTATCATGAGGGCAATGGTTAGCAGGACCCTTTTTATTTTCATTTTATTTTGGATATTTTATTTTATTTTGTGACCAAAATACCCCTTCTTACGGGGAAAGCATAATTTTTTTAGCATATATTTGGTATCACGGTGAGTATATGAGAATCAAGGTGATCTATATTGATGGATTTCACTTGTGTGATATTATGGTAGGAATGTCACATGACATTGTCCAACCATAATATGACACGTGAATTTCTCATTTTTAAATAAAACAAAAATACTTTGTGAAAAAGAGAATGAAATAAAAAACATTTGTCACATTGTGGTTGGATAATGTCATGTGAATTTCCCACCACAATGTCACACAAGTGGAATCTCACATTGATTTGGTAGAAACTATAAAGTGTAGTTTTTGAAATATCACAATGAATCACCATAATTTTAATATATAATTGTAACATCAAACATTCATTTAGTCGATAAATAAAGTGACAATGTGATACTTGACAAAAAAAGTGACAATGTGATAATTATCGTTGAAACTCACACACATAATTTGTAAGATTTTGAGTTGAAACTTTGTCACTTAGCCAAGTTGTAATTTTATTATGGATTTGGGGTTTTATAATAAGTAAAATTAATGAGTGAATGCTCTTTACAGGACGTGAAGGATCGTGCATAAGGAGAAGGTAAAGGCCAGAACAAAGGTGGCAGTGCCAGATGGGATCCACGGACGGATGTTATGCATAAAGAACTTTAGATTAGAAAATTGCTGTGTTTAATTGTAGTGGTATGCACTACGGCATGGGAATTTGTTTCCAAAAACTTGTTTTCTACTAAACCAAAGGTATTTACTTTTTCAAAATGCAAATTATGAAACTCACGGAGGTCACTAACTGAATTAAGAATTATTTACCTCTCACAATGGGCAAAGGCTACGGTAGACAACCTCTTTAGGTCTCCTACCGTAGGAGACTTGACTTTTTTTTTTTTTTTTTTACAAAATTAATGTCAACGATTGGATGTGCTTGAAAACTTTTGAAGAGCATAGTATTATCATACTCTTTAAACATTAGATTATTTTCACACTATATTCCATCATCTTTCTCTTTCCCTCTCCATATCTCTTACTCGTCCAACAACAACAACGCCATCCACCGCCGCTAGAAAATCACAACGACAACGCGCCGGAAAATCACAAGAACAACGACGAATTTTGGGAAATCTTAATCCAATCCATTCAACCCAAAGTTGCAGAAAACAACATTCA
>Ga0315915_1007392_pt1 | contig 13142 bp, 5 predicted proteins | sample MpolbnodulesMG_FD_207738 | JGI IMG/M metagenome (GOLD analysis project Ga0315915, IMG submission 207738) | Medicago polymorpha root nodule microbial communities from Los Angeles, California, United States - branched nodules | ecosystem: Host-associated > Plants > Roots > Nodule | place: USA... | reverse complement strand
ATGGTTTAAAGATACTGATCAATGATGAAGACGGTCAAGATACTGATGTGACATCTAATGTGGTCTACAGAGAAGTTTTCCGTAACGTGTAGCACTTTGTTTTGTAGTATTGTTTTTATTTCATATTAGTACTTTTTCTATTTCGACAGATGTTGGATTTTCTTTTCGTCAATAAATTATGCCATCAAATTTATATGTCATGTTACCGTAACAGGGTTGATGTCATGGAAATTGTTTAATATTGTACACTAAAAATGTTTGCGGCAATTAATTTTATGAACTGAATCATACTATTTTTTCGATTCAAGTAAAGTTTTTACTTTCTTATTTCCATTGTATTTGTTCTCTTATATGACCCGGACGCCCGGGTCAATGGTCTAGTTATACATAAATCCTAAAAATCATAAAAATAACCCTAAACTCTAAAATAAACATAAAATTGCATAAAGTATAACAAAATTATTCAACTTATATCTACTCTTAAAATAAATCATATACTCTTACATGTAAATCTACGTAAAAACTAAAATAAAAAAATAAATATAAAACACCAAAATAAAAAATAACCCTAAAATTCTAAACTATAACATAAACATCATGCAAACATTTTAACTAAATTAATCAACTAACATCTACTCTAAAAAAATGAATTATAACATGTAAATCTACTCAAAAACTAAAATAAATTAAATCTACTCAAAAACTAAAAAAAAAAAAAAACATTTATAACAACTAAAATATAAGTTAATACCATTATGATTACTTACTTGTGATTTTGTTGAATAAATTTGGTTGGATTTTTTAAAGAGATTTTGAGAGAGATTTGAAAAAAATTTGGTAAAATGAGAGTAATAATGGATGAGAGAGCTTCTGCCAGATATGTAGCAGGATCGCATCGACAGTTAACTACCGATGGATTCCTCGGCAGTTAACTGCCGCCGGTTCTTTTTATTCATCAACATTTAACTGCTGCCGGAGCTTTTTGTCATTTACATGTGTTTTTCAGCCTTTTCAAATGTGTCAACAACAATTTTCAAGTGTGGTTGAGGGAGATGTCAAAGAAAATGGATTTTTAAGTTGGATAATCTTTAACAATGCCATTTAGTTGGGTTTTATTAGTGATCAGTAGGGCATGACCCATGTTGAAACAAAAACTTTTTTTTTTGACAAGTTGAAACAAAAACATTTAAAAGATATCGAAATAAGGAAAAATAAAAGTGAAAGAAAATAGATGTGTGAAAAAAAATTATTTATATTGTTTAAATTTTTAACTAAATACATCAAATTTATTGAACTTCTTTTTATTTCTTCTATTTGACACCAGAGTAGTTTCCTTTTTTTTTTTTTTTTTAGGGAACCAGAATAGTAACTTATTAAGGGTTTGTTCGCATTAAATTTGATCCAAAGCCAAAAGAAAAATTCTGAGTTTTAGAGACCATTTTACATTTGTGATTTGTCTTATAGTATGAGATTTGGACTTTATCTCTTTGAGATTTTAAGGTTAAACATTTATTAGTAAGCGGATTGACATAATAACCTCTTGATATAATTTAGAACTTTTTTTCCATAAAAGAATAGCTTAATGACATCCTCATCATGGAAAAAGATGATGCTCTTGTAAAAGAAATAATCATTTTAATTCTTGAATGTGAAAAAAATAATCATAATAATCTCTTAAGTATCAAAACTTTAAAATAGTCTCTAACTATCACATATGTATACTTAGATTAAAATGGTACATTACGTTAGTTAAAATGTTCCGTTAATATTGTCATATCAATCCTCTATATACTTAATGTCATTCAGTGTCTGTAATTATTTACTTACTATCATATCAGTCTTGATAAAAGTTATTGTACCTTTTCGACGTGCAGTTGCTCTCTCTGTCGTCGTAAAGGTTGGTTTGTGTTTTTGGTGATTTTTTTGTTTCGTTTGGTTGAGACGTTGGTGGGTTTCGTGGTGTGTCTTTGGATGCTTGTCGGTGGTTGTTTGGTTTTCGTGGGTCTCAGACTATTTGATTTGTTTTCTCTCTTGGTTGTAGTGGAGGTTATGTTTGCTCGCAACATAGGTGGTGATGGATCGGTCACGACGCTGGTGATGGATCATATCTAGGCCCGCTTATGAATTGTTATGGTTTCGATGGATCTTTGGTTGTGTTGGTTTGTGGTGCTTCATGACGGTTTTCATGGTGGTGCTGATTTTGGGTCTTTTGTGGCGGGGCTCGTGGTGGTTTTTGGTGGTGGTGCTTGTGGTGGTTTTTGGTGGTGCAGCGCGTGGTGGCTGGTGCTGCTTTTGAGTGAGGGTTAATGGTGGTTTTTGTGGTGGTCAATGGTAGTTTTGACGACAGTGGTGGTAGTGGTGTAGATTTTTGTGGTGGTTTTTGGTGGTGGTTAGTGATGGTTATGTTTTTTCCTTGTTATATGATGGTAAAAAGGTGTTTGGTTGGCTTTTGCGGTTCTTTGTGAGGTGTGTTTTAGGTGAAGGTATTTGGGAGAGCTAATGGTGGTGTTTGGGGTTTTATTCCCGACTATTTTTCAAATGTTGTTGGTTGTTGTGTAGGTTTTTAAATTGGTGTTCAGGGGTTGTGTGCGAGCAGCGGAACGTGGGTGATGAAGTTATTTTTGTGGCAGTTGCGACGATGTTTGAGGATTTCGGTGCAACTTTTGTTTAAGTTGTTTCGTTGATCGTGATGTTAGCTTTGTTTTGATGTTTCTATTTTTTGATTTGGGAGATAGCCCTTTATTAGGAGGCGTTTCCTATAGATTTTTTGGATTTTTTTTTCTATGATTCACGGGTGTATTGATTTTTCTTCATTGAGGACTCCCCATATATCCTTTGTATGTTACTACTTTAAAACTCCTAACCTAACACTAGTTGTGCTGGTTAAGATTCACTATGATTTTAATAAATTTCATTTTAATTTTTTCAAAATAAAAAATAAAAAAATACTTGAGCTAACGAAGTGCACAATTATTTTGTAATATTGTGATTAGTATGGTATGAATGAACGGACAGGATGGGTTTGTCGTCTGATAGAATAGAATAAGCAGCTACTGTTTTGTTTTCACACGACACGCACGCCAGCCAAATCCGTTTCTGGGGTTCAACGAACGAACTGTTCTGTTCCCCATCATCATTTCAATTCAACAACGATTTCTCTTTCGTTAAGGTTAAGGTTTTCTCCTTTTCCTTTTCACCCATAATTTTACTATTTGATTTCTAGCTTAATTAACACCTTAACCTATATAATTATAGATAGATACATGACACATGTTGACTCCACTTAGATAATCTAGATTTGCCTTGTTTTCATATATATGCAAATTCAGAACCCTAATTTAGTTGCTTATTGTTTTCAAATTCAACTTTGCTTTTCTTAAATTTCTCAGGTTTAGTTCCGTAAGTACAACTCAGATAGTATAAGAGTGTATTGATATGCTTGGACGGAGGTTTGAACCCACAATTCCACACCCACTTAGTGTGTGAGTTTCTTCGCTAGACTCTCAGAACCCAAAATAAATTAAAATATTGGGGTTCTTTTAGTATTTAATCATATGAATCTGCTATTCCAATTCATCACTCTGCAATTTCCCCTTGTGTGGTGATAAATGATTTAAAACAATTATGTTCTTGAACAGATATATCTCAGAAGCTTGATGTTTTTGGTGTTGATTTGATTTTGACGTGATTTTATGGGGAATATAATTGGTCCCTGCAATGCAAAGGCTAGGAGGAGTGCTCCAGCAAGTGAGATTTTGCCGGGTGAAGCTTGCAAGAGACAGAGATTGTTGCCAACTTGTTATGAGGATGATTCAAGACTGATTCCTTCCCTTCCTGATGAGATATCAGCTCAGATTCTCGCTAGAGTACCTCGAATTCATTATTTGAATCTCAAGTCGGTTTCTCGTGCTTGGAAGGCAGCCCTTGCGAGTTTGGAACTATTTTGTTTGAGAAAAGAACTTGGAACAACTGAAGAGTGGCTATACATATTAACAAAAGTCAATGATAATAAGCTTTTATGGTATGCCTTAGACCCTATTTCCGGAAAATGGCAAAGGTTACCTCCAATGCCAAATGTTTTTGTTGAAGATGAAGCGAAAAAGGGTTTGGCTGCTATTCCCCGTCGGATGTGGAGCATGTTGGGTTCAAGTATCAAAATTGCTGATGTTATCATGAAATGGTTTATAAGGAAAGATGCCTTGGATCAGATGCCATTCTGTGGTTGCTCCATTGGGGCTGTTGATGGTTGCATCTATGCTTTAGGAGGATTTTCTAAAGCTTCCGCTATGAAATCTGTTTGGCGGTATGATCCTGTTACCAACTCTTGGACCGAGGGTAGTCCAATGTCAGTTGGTAGAGCTTACAGCAAGACAGGTGTATTGAACAATAAGCTTTATGTTGTTGGAGGGGTTACTAGGGGTCGTGGTGGATTGAATCCACTTCAATCTGCAGAAGTATATGATCCACACACCAGTACGTGGTCCCAATTACCAAACATGCCTTTTGCAAAAGCTCAGGTGCTACCAACTGCTTTTCTGGCTGATTTGCTCAAGCCTATTGCTACAGGAATGACTTCATACAGGGGAAGGTTGTTTGTTCCTCAGAGTTTGTATTGTTGGCCGTTTTTTGTTGATGTTGGGGGAGAAGTTTATGATCCAGATATTAATTCTTGGCTTGAAATGCCAGGTGGCATGGGTGATGGTTGGCCTGCAAGGCAAGCTGGAACAAAATTGAGTGTTACTGTCAATAATGATCTGTATGCACTAGATCCTTCGAGTTCTCTCAACTATGCAAAGATTAAGATATATGACGAGGAAGGTGATACTTGGAAAGTTGTTGTGGGAGATGTTCCTATTCATGATTTTGCTGATTCAGAATCTCCTTATCTTTTAGCTAGTTTACTTGGAAAACTTCACGTGATAACTAAAGATTCCAATCACAACATTGCAGTGTTGCAGGCTAACATGCAAAATGATCTAGCTTCGTCTCAGTCAATGTTGTCATCACCAGATAGCGAACGTGCTGAATCATCAGCTGAATCAGAGACAGAAATTTGGAAGGTTTTCGCTTCTAGGAGTGGTAGATCTTCTGAGCTAGTTAGCTGTCAATCTCTTAAAGTGTGACTTTTGGAGGTAAAATCGTCTTGTGGTTCTGATTTCAGATCATTACGCCTGTATTGGCTGGTGTCATTGTGGATAAACCACAATGTTAAGTACAATTTTAAATTTTAAGTGATTGACCCATAAGATGTAATTTCACATTAAATCATACACATACAATTCAAAATTTTACAAATTAAGAATATCAAAGCATAATACATCAAATCTGAATGTTTTTTGAAATATTTCGTGCATTTTACATTGAGTACATCCTCATATGATTGCATTTGGTCTTGTACAATGTGACAGATGATACTATATTCATTAAATGGGTGTTCAATTTATTCTGTTACATGCTTTATTTTCTCCCTTATAACATTGCAAGCCTTTGATAATTATATTTGTTCCAACTTGTACTTTCTTGTGATCTCTTTACAGAGAGGGTAAATTTGTTGGCAGAAACAAGCCTACTCTACACTCTCCCAAGCTATTAATGTTTCTGGTAGATGTTTCATGTTATCTATCAGGCTCCCTAAATTACCACTCACCCTTATGTTTTATCAAGGCATTATGTAAATTTGAGTATGTTATGCAATTTGACATTTTAGGCAATGGATGATAGGATCATCTGTTTAATAGTGTTTATAAGTGCCTTGACAGAAAAACAATGCGATTAATAGAATCACTTTAGTAACTTCAAATGCTTGTAAGGAAAGAGAATAATCATATCCTCTAAATTACCATTCAACCGTACATTTGTTCTGTAACTTTCAGTTGTGACAGTAAAGGATTGAGTTCCACATATTTGTTACACTGCAAATACACAATATATTATTATAACAAGAAGAAGAAAGTATGTTTCATAGAAGTGGTGAAGGTTCATATTTGCCATTTTGTTTTATTTTATTAATAGGTTATAAAACGGACAGAAATAAAACGCTAGAATCCCTCCTAGTAGAGAAGGTATTTGAGTCTATCCGAGGCTTCAATGATAGAATCTCTCTGGCCAAAAGCACTAATTCTTATATACCCTTCACCACCTGGACCAAAACCACTCCCTGGAATAGTAATTATGTCTGTATTCTCAAGAATATCAGCAAAGACATCCCAAGATTTTGAGCCAGGAAAGCGGACCCAAACATATGGTGCATTTTTACCACCATAAACTGTCAAACCAAGAGAGGTCAAAGCAGTGACCAGTATTCTTGCATTCTCCATATAGTAGTCAACAAGGGACTGCACAGCCTGAGAAATTTTCCAAAACATTATTTGGCAGCAATCACACCATTGACGCAACAATTTCATTAAGATGTAATATTTTGCATTAGCCGAGGAACTAAACTCGAAATGAAGCACAAATAAGAATTTTGACAAGTTATAAAGGTAATTAGGGAACTAGAACCTTACATTAAGACCCTCTAGGGAAAGACATGCTAGTCCCCCAGCCTGAGATATGTTGGAGGCTCCATTGAAGCAGGTACACACTATGCGGTTGAAATCATGCAAAACAGGGAAGCCGTTTGAATATAACAGTTCTTCTGGGACCACTGTCCAACCAAGGCGAACACCTGTGAAGCCGGCAAATTTCGAGAAGGATGACACTTCTATTGCAACCTGGAAGAATGAAACTAAGAGGTTAAAGTTGCCATGCCATTGTAAAGAATAGTGCATACTAGAAACAACAAATGCCATGCAAAAACATACCTCTCTGGCTCCAGGAATTTCATAGATTGATTTAGGACTGCCATCAGTTATATAAGCAGAATATGCAGAGTCATAGATAATGATTGATCCATTAACTTTGGCAAAATCCACAAGTTGCTGCAATTGTTTTCTTGTTGCTGCATGGCCAGTAGGATTGTTAGGTGAACAAAAGAAAATAAGTTGTGCCCTTGAAGTGGTACGCAGATCCGGGAAGAAGTCAGTTTGGGGCCCACATGTCATGTATTCTATGTTTTCATATTTGCCAATTCTATCTACAAACTTGCCAGCATGACCAATTATGACACTTGAGTCTATGTAGGCCTGCTTCATAAGAATTTTCTGTGATTAAAAACACTTTTCCAACCATGCATTCAGTCTGAGAATACCTTGAAACAATACATTATTATATTGAAAAGATAGAAAAGACTATACAATCAAAATGCAAATAGGACAATATTATTGCTTGATGTCGGCAGTGTCTAGTCCACAAATATGCTGGTAAGCAAATTCAAATCATGGAAAATGGAATACAATATTTTAGGTTAAATATAATTTTGGTTTTGTTTTGCTTTTAGTTTTTGCAAATATACCATTTATTGTTCTGTTGAGGACATGCAAAGTTTATTCATCTTGAATTTCTTCTTGTAATACGTAGAATATTTGATTTTAGTCCGACAAAATGAATATTACAAGGACCAATTTCAACATGAACAAATTTTGTAGGGACTAAAACAACTCAAATAACCAAAATCAAAAAGTAGTATATACAAAGATTAAAAACAAAAAGATTTTTTTTTCTGTAGATAGACGAAATAACAATAGTCATTGAAAATTCACAAGTAAGTTGAGGAATCAGGGTTCGAACCCTAATCAAGGCATCCGACTTAACAATTTTGACATTTGTTGATTTAAGACTTATGGACAAAACAAAAAGTATTTTTACTGCCACTAGAAGTAAAAAAAAAAACCGTGGTAACTAAGAGTATATTTAGACCTTTTTTCTTATAACTGCATGGCATCAATTGCCTGTTAGTTTAGAGGACTTAGTCCAAATAGTTTATTAACGTCTAGATAATAGATCATCATACAATTTAGATAGATGGATTTTTCAATTCTTTTTGTTGAAAATAGATTATTGAATATTGACATTACCGGAAAGGATGGATCCTGTACAGCTATCTTCAGATTGGGACCCATAAGCAACTGCATGTGTTTGAGACAAATCAATGTTCACGTGCGTAGAATACTATTGAACAAATGTGATTAATTATGAAGAGTGTAGTATTGGTTACCTGAAGACGAGAAATATCACATTGTGCACCATCTGAAACAAAAACCTCTGAGGGTTTTATCCCTAGATCTTTGTAAACTTTATGAGCAATTGCCTTCCTCAAAGCCTACAAGTTTTTCAGAACTTACACATTTTACTTCAAAAAGTATGTATTAAAATGAACTACTTTGGAGACTGGAGTCAACATCATAAGAGAAAATTTTCTAAATTTTTTCTGTTAAGTTTTATTATTGGAGTCTTAACGAGCAAAATGTATTGATTACTCAAACTTTGATTCATGATTGAAACAATTATTTACCAGACTTTACTTACATTCTGACTAAACTCCAAATAATTTGAAGGGTTAACACAAAAAAAATACATGTTCCTAGATATATATACCTTTTCACCTTGCTCAGGTCCATATCCTTTATAACCTTCTGCTGTTGAAAGACCATGCACAAACTGCAAAACACCATATATGAGTACACATTTTCTTAACCAAATCAAGAAATATTTCTCTTGTAGAACAAGAGTGATGTTTATTAGCTATATATCGTACATAGAAATCCAAGCATAGGAAAACACATCTTCCATAACAGAAATAAGGGAAAAATAAACAATTAATCCCTATAGTTTCATTTTATTTGGATTTTGATCCTTAATAGTTTTTTTTTTTTTTTTTTGTTATTTGAGTAAGTATACCTTTATCCATTGTGCTTGGGGATAGTTGTTAAACAAACATGATACAATTTTCTGTCTATGACAAAATGTTTTCATATACTGTAGTTATAAAGATCATAAATATATATACAATAATTATACTCAGAGTTAATAAATGTGATTTATATATATTTTCAACAGAAAGAACCTTCAACTTACATCAACCATGCTTGATGTTACAATCGTTGGTAAGGGTTTTGTAGTATCACCAATTCCAAGGTCTATCACATTTGCATGAGGATACTTCTTTAAGTGAAGAAGCTCATGTCTTTCAATCTGATGCAACCAGGACAATAATAATAATAATAGCTTATATCAATCAGAATTGGTTATAAAAAGAAACTTATAATGCACAATTTGTTCAACTGTGACTGCAAAACAATTTTTGATAAAAGTATTTAAATTGGATAAAAATAAAAATTAATGAAAACATTATTTAGGATCACCTCAGGAAATAAATAGCCATGTTGCAGTTTCTCCATGTTTACATTCCGAGGTACCTTTGTGCTGTGTCCTGCACATTTACCAGTCATAATAATAAGTCTAAGATTAAGAAGAATGGAGAAAATGAAAAATTGAACCAAACAAGTATAAGTTATGTAAATATACCAATTCTCACTCTTTGGTTATTCAAGGTACATGAAAACCTGCAAATATCAATTATTTTGGAGTGTGGATTAGGGGGTAAACTGAAAGCAGAATGAAGCTTATTAGTATAAATTGACATTTTCTAATTTTGTTTTTACCTGTTCACTAACATCCTAGGTTGCAAAGAATTTGAGCTGAAATTTGATGTCTTGTACATTTTATGCTAGATATCTGTTCTCTAACTAGAGGCTTATACTCTAATAAGGTTTGGCTCTTATTTTTTTATGACTATATTGCAATTGTGCTTATATGCACAAAAACAATTTATAGATGAGCAAGGCCATAGACTATTGAGAATATTCCCATTTTTTGTGTTGAAAAGTATAACTTTCCTTATGTCTAGCCACGTGTTAAATGAATATGGAACATTGAGCAATATATATCATATTCATTCATTCTATCCTCTTGATTGAGAGAAAAGAAATATCTATAATCAATTTAATTTAAAGTATCACTTTGTCTGCAGTTTAATCATGAAATATATTAATATAATAAGAAACCGGTTTAGTAGGGATTAGATTCACATATTTTTTTATTATTTATTATGCTTATATATTTAAGAGATTAAATTAGTGTTTTCTTAAGGGATTAAATTAATGGCTTATTCATTATCTTTAGTATAATCGACATAATGAATGGAGTATATGATTTGATATGCCTTTGCATGCATTAGAAAATGACAAGCGCCAATGAATGTGATCTTCGTAGGAAAGTTAATCTGGACTCACATTTAATTTGCATGCAATTATCCACAGAGATTTGACACACGACACAACTTTTGACCATTAACTAAAATACAACACACACAAAACTTCAGGGAAAGTGTGTGAATTAAGAACCTGCATGGAAATTGGCATCATTTCCAAAAGAAAAATAATAGTAGTACGTACAAAGACACGTATAAGAACCTCTTTATAATCTAATAATAAAGACACATTTTTAATGGAAAGAAGATATATGTGAACAGAAGGAGAAAAATATGAGCTTGGTCTTAGTTCAATATTTAAAACCCCAATAATGCATCAAAATATAAATTTGAAAGTGAGTTTTAATTAACACCAATATAACTGGTTGTTTGGGCACCCACAAAAAAAAAACATTAATAAATAAAAGAAGGGTGGACAAATAAAAGTCAACAAACAAACAGAAAAAACCAGAGTACAAGTCTTTGACGTTCAAATTATATATTCTATATAATTGTTTAAGTTTAAGATGATGCAGATTCTTGATAGAAATTTAATGGTCAGCTGAAAAAGACTATTAAAATGATATTCCCAAGTTATCAACCAATTGTATTTATTTATTTGTTTGTTTTTTTTATCTATAATATTGTAAATTAAACTGATGGCATTGGCAATGGCACGTGAATGTACAAACCCAGTATGCAAATTATGAATTGTTCATTTGATTTGTTCATTTCTAGTATTGTGAACACAAGAGTTGCACGGGGATAATTCATAAATAAATAAAAAATTTGGATTCGATTTATAATTTATTGCGATTGACATTTAATTGATGTTTAAAAAGTTTACATTGTTTAAATCCAAAAATTTCTTCAAAAAAAAAGTTTACATTGTTTTTGGATTTAATACAATTTATGGGTTGAAATTTGAAATTGAGAGTAGGGGATTACGTGGAGGGTTTACAAGATAATACAAACAATAATGTGTACATTTGATAAGTTCTATGTGTTATAAACTAATTACAATGATAACGATAATAATGATTAGTCAACTTTAATTTGTTCTATACTCTGTTTGTTTTGAAACAAATATTTATAAATTCTCTTTCAATTCAACTTTTTTTATCTATTTCTTCTAATTTTGCTTTTAAAAAAAAACTTGTCTATAGAACATAAAAGATATTTAAGTAGTGAAAAATATCAAATAAGTGACAAAAGTCATGTCATTTAGTAATAGTTAGTGTTCAAATGTTAAATGGTTTGTGAGTCTATTATTATTTGTGGGATGAAATTTGAATTTGAGGATTGAGATGATGAGGTGAAAGGTTTAGAATATGACAAAGATTTTATTTTTCTCACATTTAAATAGCTTTTATGTGTTTGATATAAGACTTAAATGTAATTTTGTTCCCCTTGTTTTTGTCTATTTACAATTTTAGTCCTTAGTACATTTTCAAATATGAAAATATTGTCTTCGATGTTTTAAAATTTCATAAATTTTCTCCACCACTGAATTTAGAGTTTATCTTTTGGTGCATGCGATACTTGAAAATGCAAATGATAGGAAATAGTGTTTATAAAACATTCATCTCTATAACATTTGGTGTAGACCAGTAAATGATAGGAGATGAGTACTTCTATAACGTTAGACGATGGGTGCTTTTATAACGTTAGGTGATATGATACAACCTAGAGATTTTTTTTTTGTAAGGGTGATACGTACAACTAGAGACTTATTAAATATATGGTTAAATATTTTTTTTCTTGATCCATATAATTATATACAAATTTTTTATTTTAGCCTCTCAAAAAATGTATTCAAATTTTAGTATCCAAAATTTTTTCATCACCAATTTTGGTTCATACTTTTAAGTCAACTCGCGTTTAGCCTTCATATTTTTGAATGAAATTTTTCAGAAATGTTTAGAATATTACAACAATCTCTCTAAAAAAAATATAGAATTTGTTAACAAAATATGATTTTTTTTTTTTTATGATTTTACGCTTAAAAATTCATATTTAATCATGTTATGTTAAAAAATTCGACTTTTTTTTTGGAGAGACTCTTATATACCTGATAAAAGATAAGCTAATTATTTTAATTGATATTTTTAGTAAAATTAACGACTGAAGTACCTTTTAAATACAAAATGATGTTTCTCTAAAAACAAAAAAACAAAATGACATAAAAATGATACTGTTATAAATATTAATAGTGGATGTCCAAATAGCAAACGGGTTAATGGGCCATACCACTAGGTTATTGGGCTTAGTTTATATGCTACTCTATTTCCCTATAAATAGAGCTCATTGTAACATTCAGAAACACATCAATGAATAAGAATACTTCTCCATATTCTCTCTTCTCCTTCTCTCTATTACTATCTCTGTTTACTTATATTCATAACAGATACATTTAATTATTTTTGTCAACTAAAATTAATGGACAAAAATCTAGATAAATATAAATCAACTATTGTTATGAAATTATTAGAATAAGAACATAAATAAAGAGAAGAAGAGAGAATAGAGAGAAGAAAGAAGATTATATTATTCTCTTGTGATGTACAATATGTTACATGTGGTCTCTATTTATAGAGAAATACAATGATATGACTTAAGAGTTAAGTACTTAAGGGATAAGTACAAATATATGTGACTTAGAGTATAAGTAATATGTTGTCACTTAAGAGATAAGTACAAGAGTTTGTGGACATCCACTTATTATATTCATAACACTCTCACTTGGATGTCCATCAAGGATATGCCTCATTAAAACCTTACTAGAGAAAAACCCAGTGGAAAAAAATTATAGTGAAAGGAAAGAGAGTACAACATGTAACACCCTGTTTCCCAAAAACCGCAATTTAATAGATAAATCAGAGTAACATCATAAAACGGAGTATCACGCTTCTATTCATTCAAGTAATAAATAGGAAAATTTCTATTTATTTAAATCAATCCTGTCAACAATATTCACTGAAATCGCAGCGAAAAAATATAACAATATTTATTC
>Ga0315915_1007390_pt1 | contig 13144 bp, 7 predicted proteins | sample MpolbnodulesMG_FD_207738 | JGI IMG/M metagenome (GOLD analysis project Ga0315915, IMG submission 207738) | Medicago polymorpha root nodule microbial communities from Los Angeles, California, United States - branched nodules | ecosystem: Host-associated > Plants > Roots > Nodule | place: USA... | reverse complement strand
TGTGTGTAGGACCTTCTCAATTTCTAAAAATGTTTTTCATTTTCATTTCGTGTTTTTGATTAATCACTTTAAAACATCTTTTTGTTTCTACTTTATTTCCTGTTTTGAAGGATTTGTAATGAAAATACGATTCACCAATAATTATTATGAAATTTTTTTATTTAAAAAATTAAAAATATAAATTTTTTATTACTATTCTAAACAAATATTGACATTTTAGATTTATTCAATAAACAATATATGTTATTTTTAATATAAATCACATACATCATTTATTGAATTAATCTAAATAATATATTGTTTTTGGAAATTTCTTTATATAGGCCCTGCAGGATTTTAAGAGCTCTCTGGGTACAACCGGGATGGACTTCTGCTATGGACAAGGTAAGGTTCTTTTTTATGTTTCTTTCCTTCATCTTCATGACATGACACAACCCATATTTCTTGAATTTAGCAGTAAGTTCTTGCACTGTTTTTCTTATTTGAGACAAGTAATAAATCTAGAAGATCAATCTTTTACAGTGAAAACAATTAAGACAAAGTTGTTAACAATAGTGCAAGGCTTGGTGTATGGTATTGAAAAATGCAGGAAGAATTTTTGTTGATGACTATAGATAAGTATGTCAATTGTCGGATTTTGAACTGCAGATGAAGGTAATTTGCAACGTTCGAGAATCTTAATGTGACATTTTATTTTGAGGGAATCTGTTGTATATCAGCTTTCTGTTGTTTATATCATGGATGTCTTGTCTCCTTGTACTATATCATGATTCTAGTGTCCATTCATTTCCTTCCCTGTAGTTATAGAAACGCATAGCCACACAATCTTGATAAAAGTATCTGGTACAACATCAATGTAGGTACACTCTACCCAGTCTATGAAGTGTTACAAAGTCCATACACTATTACACTGCACTATCGCGTGCCAAACATCCATACGATCATGCAAATTATAAGGAACACTCTTGGTGATTCCATTTAAGATTAAATTATGAGTAAATAACCAATTTAGGCTTTGTCTTCGTAAGTCTATGACTTCAATAAATTTAACATTTTAAAAGTCAAAATGTTGTTGAAACTAATGCAAACATACTACTATTGACTTCTTTAACCATTGCCATGAGGACAATGGTTAGCAAGACCTAATTAAAAATATACAAATCACCATCCCTATGCACATTCACCATTGACTATTGACGTGACTTTGTGGTTTTCCAAATACTTCTTAATATTTTTTGATAGATCCAAATTCATTCAGACACTCACTTAGATTTTTTTTATAGATCCAAATTCAATAAATGAAATGTGCATTTAATGAACAATGAATGCTATAGTTAAAATGTGTTGTAATTTATTATAATTATAATTGTACTTATGAAATTGTAGGTAGGACCGTGTAAATCTATGTTCTACTATGAACATTGATGTCTAGAAAGGATATATGATATATTCATAGACTCTTGTATTTGATGTAAGATGAACAGTTTGAAATAGTTCAAACTTCAAACTGTGTTATTGTAACTGTTTCTGTTTATCATTTTGTACATTGCAATGTTATTTATTTTACATTATACATTAAACATACTACTTTCTCAAACTATGTTTATTGGATTGAGTTGTACTTTGAAAATTTTAAAAGCATTGTCATCTATGTATTTTTGAAGTTACTAAATGGTCTCTTCTTTCCATAACCTACCCATCACGTCAACCACTCATCTTTCTCTTCAATTCTTGGCTGTTTATAATTAAATGTACCTATCTACCAAGTACAAAAAACATATCTAAACACTTCTGTATACAATGGCTGAAACGTACCACTCCTCACCTCTTGAACTCATATTGGATCTCAACAACAAACTCTTGACAAATTCCCTTTGAGTGTTGTTCTTCTAACAACGATTGTTCCTCTGAGTGAGTTGGTATGTTTCAGCCATTATATAAAGCAATCATTATTGAGAACAAATTGTAACACCCCATTTTCCCAACATATGTAAATAATACAAATAATCAGAGTATTCAACGTAAAACGGAATGTCACACTTCATTCAAGTAATAAATAGAGTAAAATTGTCATTTATTAAAACAACCCTGTCAAAAATTCAATAACATCGCAACGGAAAATATATTCATAGTTCAACAACGTTGGCGCTACGACCTCAACGTAAACAACTTAATTAAAATCTTAATTCAAAAAGGTTCAACAACATGGTTCATAAATAATACGCAACAAATGGAAAACAAGCAAATATCCCCATCCCGAACAGTGTACTTATAAATAATCAATGAATTGTAGGTGGGATCGCGTAGTATAAGTCAAAAGTATAACATGAACAGTTTGAAATAACTCAAAAGTATACTATAAGTCTCTTTGTCCTTTTTCATTAAATCATAATATAAATTAAATATTTGATAAATCACATTTATAAATTAAAGGTACAATAAATCGGAAATGAATAAAAATTGAGTAGAAGTTGTGGAAATTAAAATTTTTCATAAATTTATAATATGAATAGATTGGGTGTAATAAATAGATACTTTGGCCACTATTATAAACAAAATATAACCTTATAATTTGTAATTTTTTTTATGTATATTGAAGTTATAAATTAGTTATGTCAGTACAATGTAATCAATTATTAAAGTATATTTCTGATGTAATAAACATCAATTATAATAAAAACGATAAAAATAATTCAATACAAACCACATAGCACTTTCCTTATAAGACTCTTGTTATTATGGTAACAGTTGTGGGTTTGATTAGTCGTTATGACCTCTTTATCTAACTATTAACATTCTTCCAAGTACTTTGTCGTTAGGGTTAGAGTTAGAAGCTTGGTTAGTCGATAACAAGAGTTTGATTAGTCATTGAACGTTCATCCAAGTACTTTGACTCCAAGGTTCTTTCAGTTAGGGTAAGAGTTGTGAGTTTGATCGGTCGTTATTAAATATTGTAAGTAGTTTAGGTCCAAGGTTCTACCAAAATAGTATTTTAAAACCTGAATCCAATACACCCCTAACTTAGAATAACAAATGAAAGAATTATTATAGATAATATTTTTATGTCGAGGTTAGAACCCCAAACTTTGATATATTATATACTGTCTATACCAACTGAGATAAGGTCACGAGGACAATAACTCATTTCTTTTGTAAAAAGAAGCAAAAAAGTCATTTCTACGCCTCTTAAAATAAAATGTGTCTACCCGTAAGATTTGGCCTTTAGTATGTGACCCATACAAATATCAGTGGATTATGTTAACTATTCGATCACACATGTAGAGATCATAGAATCAATAGCAACAAATCTCATTAGAATTAAAAGGCTCGTGCACATAATATTATAGAGATAACAAATGAAACAAATATCTCTCTTGGTCCCTATAAATATAGTGACTATTCTCTGAAGTAGTTTAGGTCAACGAATATTGTCATTGGGTTTAGAGTTGTAAGTTGGTTCATTAGCCGGTGAACTGTATTTACATTCGTCCAATTACTTTAGGTCAAAAATCCACGTAGTGAATATATTGATTAATCAATTAACATTTATCCAAGTACTTTCCGTATAAGATTCTTGTTGTTAGGGTAGGATATGTGGGTTTGATTAGTCGATGTGACCTCTTGATCTAACAATTAGCAGTCTTCCAAGCAGTTTAGGTCGAAGACTATTGTCGTTAGGGTTAAAGTTACAAGCTTGATTAGTCGTTAAAGAGTTTGATTAGTCATTGAACGTTCATCCCAGTACTTTGACTCCAAGATTCTTTCAGTTAGGGTAAGTGTTGTGAGTTTGATCAGTCGTGCTGGAGTCTTTGTAGTATTTTAGGTCAAACAATCTTGTTATTAAGGTTATAGTTGTCATTAGGGTTAGAGTTCTAAGCTTGGTTAGTCGATAACAAGAGTTTGATTAGTCATTGAACGTTCATCCAATTACTTTGACTCCAAGATTCGTCTAGTTAGGGCAAGAGTTGCGAGTTGGATCAGTCGTGCTGACATCTTTGAATTAGTTTAGGTCAAGGAATCTTGTCATTAAGTTAAGAGTTCTTGTTAGGATTAAAGTTGTAAGCTTGGTTAGTTAATAACAACAGTTTGATTAGTCATTGAACGCTCATCCAATTACTTTGACTCCAAGATTCTTTCTGTTAGGGTAAGAACTGTGAGTTTAATTAGTCGTGCTTACATCTTTGAGAGTTACAAGCTTGATTAGCCGATAAATATTTTGATTAGTCGTTGAACGTTCATCCAATTACTTTGACTCCAAGATTCTTTCAGCTAGGGTAAGAGTTGTGAGTTCGATCATTGCTGTTGAAGTCTTTGTAGTAGTTTAGGTCGAAGAATATTGTCGTTAGGGTTAGAGTTATAAGCTTGGTTAGTAGATAACAAGAGTTTTATTATTCAATGTACGTTCATCCAAGTACTTTGAGTCCAAGATTCTTTCAGTTAGGGTAAGAGTTGAGAGTTTGATCAGTCGTGTTGAAGTCTTTGCAGTAGTTTATGTCAAAGAAACTTGTCATTAGGTTGAGAGTTACAAGCTTGATTAGTCGATAAATGATTTTATTAGTCATTGAACATTCATCACACTACTTTGACTCCAATATTCTTTCAGTTAGGTCAACGAATATTGTCATTGAGTTTAGAGTTGTAAGTTGCTTCATTAGCCGGTGAACTGTATTTACATTCGACCAATTACTTTAGGTCAAAAATCATGTAGTATTTTGTTATTCAATGTGTTTAATAAATAGTTGTGCTTTGTGGGAGTTTAGGTCGAAGAATCTTGCCATTGGTCGGTAATATAAACAAAATTTAACTTTTTAGACTTTTGTATGTGATGTATATTAAAGACCACATACATCATTTATTAATTATCGATTTTCAGTTTTTGTATTTTGATGAATTTCGGTTGTTGTATTTTTTAATCTTGAGTTTTATTTCTAAAATTGTGTTAGTTGTCATTAGGGCAAGTGTTGTGACCCCGACTGTGTCAAAACTACACACGACCGTGTAAAAGGACATAGTTAAAACTCAGTAGTGATGAGATTCCAGTGACGACCATCAACACGACCGTGTGATAAAAACGCACGGTCGGGTGTGTTATTTAGTCCAATTCCCACGTGAGTATCAAAGACAGGGCCCACGACCGTGTCGTTATGGCCCACGACCGTGCGTCTTTAACTTACAAAGAAAAAAAAGGTTTTTAACCCAACCATTCGCCCATTACCATTCGTTTACCATCTCCAACTCAGTCTCAACTTCTCAACTTCTCTTAAAAGGGTTATTCCTCCCAAAGTTCTCTACCTCTCCAAATCTTCATGAAAACCACCCAAAAAATTTCAAAAAACAAACAACCAAATCAATCCAATACAAGAACCCATCTTTTATCTTCTCTCACGCACCACCATCATTCAAGTAAGTTATCTACAAACCCTATAATTGTAATTGTAAGGGTTTTTGGGTATGAATTTTGTTCTTGTAAATGTCTATAAATTTGATTCTTAATCTTTGTGTTTGTTAATGGAAAATGAAAATGTATGTGGGAGTGCTATATCTTCATTAGTAGGGTGATTTGGATTTATTTTATTTGGTTTTCAATTACAATTTACCCATAACTCGAATCAAAAGAGAAGGGAATTTTTTGTTGTTGTTACTAATACTGCTTTAATGGAAAATGAATTGTTAATGGGCATGTTGGAGTGGTTTATCTTTATTATTATGTGGTTTTTCAATTAGGATAATAAGGTCTAAGGGTGTGTGTTTTTTTGTAAGGTTTCATGTGGTGGCATTTAAGATTTATGTTTAACAAGTTTCTCCTGTTTGCGACAGAAAATCATAACATTGCCTAATGGCTTCGAAGAGAAAGGAAACTGATGTTGTTGGTAGTTCCAACGACAAGAAGAAGAAGGGTACGCCTAATGAGATTGGAATTATTCTGAGCAACAAATCTGAAAAGACAAGGTACAATAAGCTTTTGAACAGACAAATTCAACTAAATAGGTATCCCAATTCACATGTTTTAGATGCATTAGGTATAGAAGACAACGTCATGACACTAATTGGTAACATAGGCTGGAATGATTTCGTCGGACAAACACACTATACCTATGAAACCTCCACACGTGAATTCTTGAGTACCATATGTTTTGATATGGATAGAGAAAATGTCACAGACCCGAAACACACCGTTTCATTTAGTTTGTGTAACATAGAGTATTGCATGTCACTTCCTGAATTTTGTGACAAAATGGGTTTCGCAAGCACGGGACTCATTCATGTATCTCATAGCGGGGACACTAGGCCTCAAAATTATGACCAAAATGAGTTTTGGTTAAAGATAAGTGGGAGGGACCATTTTGTATCTAAATCTGCCAAGGCTAGTATGATACATAACCCTGTTTTCCGCTATGTACATAGAGTTATGTCCTGCACCATTTTCGGTAGGCCAGAAACGGGAACGGTGAGGAGTGATGAGCTATTCATATTATGGGCTATGATTAACAAATGTCCTGTAAACACTGGCTACTGCCTACTAAACCATTTGGCATATGTCGCGGCTCAACCCAAAGGTAAGATGGTGGCGGGGGGGTTGATTACTTTCATCGCTTGGAAGATGGGGTCGGTTTTTCCGATTGAAGAAAGCTACATTGAGGGGAACTATGCCATAGATCTTGATTTTTGTAAAAATATGCATATGGTTAGGGATCTAGATGGGAAGAGTAAGAATTTTCAATTGTTGATTTCCAAGGAAGCTTCAATTTTATTGCCCAATCCATCTAGAACTGACATCACAAATGTAGAAAATTGGCTTTATTATAACATAGCACCACAGGTACCGTAAGACCAGCCTACCCAAGATGAAGAAATGGGTGATGACCATGAAGAACAACAACCAGTTGGAGGAATGCAAGATGACTCGGATTGGTGTGGAAGGATGGAGGCTAAGGTCGACAAGATCGATGATGAGCTTGTACAACAAAGACAAATGCTTGTTGCAATGATGCAGCACTTCAACATCCAATGTCCTTCATCCGGACCAGTTTAATCATGTTACACCACTTGGATACTTTATTGCTTTGTTTTTGTTTTTTTTTTCATTTTGAAGATGCTCGTTTAAGAGTTGCAACCCTTGTTGGAATATTTTATGCACAATGGATCCAAGTTTAACTTTGTTGTAAAGTGTTTACCTTTAAACTTGTTTGCTAAATATGTTCTAAGTTTGTTCCATCTTTTCTATGAATTTGTACTTGGTTTGTACAATATGATTCAATCTTATGCATAACAAACACTGCATATTTTTTGTTATGTATTTTTACAATACTGCATAACAAACACTTTAATCACGTCTAACCAAACACAACGATGAAATGGCCTTATAATGAGACACCGCGATTTTCGCACGGAGGCGTCGGCACGGTCTACCTTCGATAGATTTTTGAAGTTTCTACCCGGTCAATTTTTTCTAAAAGCAATTATCTCCTTCAAATTAAGCATTCATCACAGGTTGAAGATCAACTTCACCGAGAATTAAGAACAACAAATTGATGGATTGATAACAATGACTTTTGACACAGTCGTGTCTTCTATATGCACGGTCGTGCTTAGTTTTCAGAAAATGGGTGAGAGGGTACCAGTGAAGTTTCGCACGACCATGTACATATGAGACACGACCGTCCATGAAATCAAGGTCAAATTTATTACATTATTTCGATGTTTTGCATGTTCCTAAGTTAATTAAAATCATGTACGGTCTGGACAGAAACGTGCATGATCATGCGTATGTTCGAATGTAAATGATGTATGTTTCCACTGTAGAAACACACGACCGTGCCACATTTGTTCACGACCGTGCTCCTATGTAGTTGTAAAACTATTCAGGTCAGTGAATACAGACACGACCGTGTTAAATCTAAGCACGACCGTGCCTAATTACCGGTGAAAATATAATGTTGGAAAGAATAGGTTTATTTTTAGATTATTGTTGTTTTTAGATTATGTTTTCAAAGTGTTTGAGTTTTTGTAATGTATCTCTATCAAAATTTTATCCTAATTACAGATTAGGTTATGGAAGCATTTGAGAATTTAGCCAAAAGCAAATGGTGAAAATGTGGCCAAAGCAAATTTGAAAATTTGGCCCCAAGGAAAGAGGGAAAATTTGGCCAGAATCAAAGAGGGAATATTTTGCCAATAGCAAATAGGGAACCGAAATTTTTTGGAATTGAATTGACTAAGTACATGAGACAATGTTTTATCCAATGGATAAAACAGTTATGACAGAAAATCAGGTTTGATGTGTACAAATCAGGTTTGATGGATACCTTTGACTGAAAAGGCTGTTTTGGATGGGTACCTTTGACATAGTAAAAGTTGTCTCCCTTATAAGACAAGGAGAAAGGGACAAAGTAGACAAGAACCAGATTTTTTTTATTCTTTCTTTTTTCCTAATATTTTTGACATATTTTGGTTGGTTAGACCATACAATTAGCATTTATCATTTGTTGGTGGGATAGTAATTACTAACTTTTAATATACAGACCAATGATTTTTTTAAAAAGTGTATATATAGAAGCACAATCTCACAGAATTTTTAGTCTAAGTCTGATAAAATGAATTTACAGAACTTAATTGAATGGTATAATAATATTTTACATTCATTTTTAGAAAAAAAAAAATTAACGTTCTTATCATATATTGGGCCAAAGGTTTGATGAAGCTAATGGCAATAAAGAAGAAAAATTGGAATGTAATTCTTATAACAGGATGTGCTCATCAACATCAAGAAAAGGTATGAAAACTAAATGTATTTGTAACTTATGCAATTCACTACTTCTGTTGGTTTTTTTATTATTTTTGATGATTTAGTTAAATGTTTGATCACAAATCATGTATATGAATTCGCCATCTAAATTTATTTAAATGTACTTAACAAAACATCATTTAATTATTTAAAACATGAAACAAAGAAAATATCATAATATAACAATGATTAAACGATTACATGAAGTTCACATTACTTATGCTAAAATTTATATAAAAAGACGATACATTAAGTAGGATAGCATTAATCGGTGGAATACACTAGTTGGATAATAGAGTTGTAACATGTAAATACAATGGGTCCAATGTGTTTGTCCTCCAACGAAACATGACTTCAACATCAGAGTCGGTTTCAAGATACTTGATATCGTAGATTAATTTCCAGTCGTTATGGACAGTCTCCAACGAGTAGTATGGCGTTATATAGCAAATTTTGTTCACCTTACGATTTGGTTCATGATACCTCATGAAATAATCGTTGAAATAGCGAAATAGTTCTGATAGCGTCTCGACTGGAACCAAATACCAAGCGTCAAAGACTTCAGCAATATGATCCAATTTGACGTTGCACTTTACAGCTGCAGGCGCTGATGGCTGCGTTGACATGTTGTAAACAAATATTTAGTAAGTTAGGATGGGAGTAAATATGAAAGTGTGTGAGCTATTGAGAGATGAGGGTATGTATATATAGGGAACAAGTAATAATATTTAACACAATTTTATTAAATTAAAATTTGGAAAATGGAACTTTATTGTGACTATATCTACCTACGTGGGCCCACCAGGTAGACTTTTTAGCCAATGAGACATGGTGTAATGTTTGTTATACATATGAGAATAAAAAATGTCAACCTAGTATATGTTGGCCAATGAGAATGACACAAGTTATGTAGCCTTTTAGAAGGTTAAAAAATCTGTCATCTTTTTTATCATTTAGGGCATTGCACAGATTTCTGTGTTTGTACAAGCAAAGTTATTCTTTAATCCCTATCCATTCTGTCAATATCATTGACATATCAGAAAACCTTAGAGAAACAAAAAATTTGAAGACAATGGCTGAAGTAAATGATATCCATCCTGAAGAACTTCAAACTGCTCCTCCATTAAGGTAACTGTACAATAAACTTTTATTGAATAATTTTGTGTGTTGATAATGCTCATACAAAGTTGCCATAAGAAAACTTTTTTTGTGTTGAAGATGTATGTTGTTATTAAAACTTATAAAATATAAACAAGTAGACTTGGAAACAAATATCTAACACCTCATAACAGGGAAAAGGGTTTAGAAATTTTATTTTTCGTAGGTTAACAATATGTGTTTGTATTCTTCTTTTTCATGATGTATTATTCGATTTTGTTAAAAGTTATAAAAGAAAAATAAGTTATTAGTGGAAATATCTAAAACCTCACACAAAGGGTTTACCCATTTTTTATTGGTCTTATTTTATCATTATGTGTTTTGATTCCAGTGCTTAATGATGTATTACATGATGTTATTAAGAAAAATTCTTAAATCTAAGCAAAGTTTTAATTTTTTGGACTTGCTACATTTGCACGGTCGTGCGTATTGTCTGCACGACCGTGCCTAAACTTACTAGAATGGTTGTCTAATAATGTTGTTTTACGCACACGGTCGTGCTCATTAATAATGACACGGTCGTGCGTGACATACTGTGTTTTGCTTTTTTGGAAAAAAATATCCAGCGATGTCGCAAATGTTCTTGTCTTTACTATTGGTTATGTTGTGTACGAAGTGCACGGTCGTGCGTATTGTCTGCACGACCGTGCCTAAACTTACTGGAATGGTAGTCTAATAATGTTGTTTTACGCACACGGTCGTGCTCATGAATGGCACGGTCGTGCGTGACATACTATGTTTTGCTTTTGTGGAAAAAAATATCCAGCGATGTCGCAAATGTTCTTGTCTTGGCTATTGGTTATTATGTTTCCGAAGTACATGTTAATAATATGGTTTTTTGAACATCGTAACCACACATTCGAAAACTTAATATTGTGTAGAAATATGACAATGGATGTCGAAGATGACTGTGATTTATCTGCTGCGAATAAGGATTTGCCTACACCTACTCCAAAAGGATTTACTCTCGAAGATGTGATGGACGAGATTAAAGGCTTGAAACTAATGGTGTATGAAGTGGCTAATAAACAAAATACTGTTGAAAAGGTATACCTCTTTTTCTTGAAGTATGCTACTATTTCGGCAATGTTGCTAGGTATTAAATATTTTTATTGTATAACAGAGAATTATGGATGAGGTGGTAGGATTAAGGGGTTCCATCTTTGCCATTCAAGCGATTGTTGAAGCTCTGGAAGTGCTTGCAGTTTCACAAGGCAAAGATACTTCCACTAACTGTGAAAAGCAACCAAGTCATGACCCAGACTTGCTTATGGAACAAGAACGTTTCGAGAAGGAACTTGCCGACATGGATTGGAGTTCTAAATATGGAAATGACGATGATTACTTTGGCGTGGGAAGGTTTGGCTGTAGCAGCAGCGTTTTTGCTGGGGTGGAAAGTATTGCGGATCAAAGTGCTGACGTAAGTGTGTTGCAGAGGAATGTTTCAAAAACCATTGAGAGACCATTCGTTCCAGATTACTGGTTGAAGGAAGAGACACATGGTAGGAGCAATAAGACTGAGAACCAAACTTTGCTGATTAGTCGTAGCGACTTCAAAAGACACACGCGAAATAGTCAAACAAATACAGCATTCTCTGGAGACGGTGTAAATAAGAAATTGTTTATAGAAACCCCTTCACCAACTCCAACACCAAGTCGTTTGTTGAAAACAAGTACCAAAGTGTCTCAAACCGGAAAGAAGGTGACGGTAAGACAGGAGGAAGCTACACCAAAAAGAACAAGGAAGTCGGTCGGGGAAACATCAAATGTAAAAAATTACTATTATTATTAAACTTATGTTTATGTTAAACATGTAATATGATAACGATGTACGTAGCTAACATGCATATAACAAGCAGTTTTTTTTTTTTAATAACATTTCAGGGCAAGGAAATAGCTGAACCAACTTCAATAGAGAAGAAAAGAGTAATTGTTAGAGATGCACAAGTGTGCACCTATCTTTTTAATCATTCATCAGATGGAAATTTGAGAAACGAGATACTTGTCTGGACAATGGGTCTGACGGCATCAAGAGCTCAACTTAAATGCCTGATGCCCGGCGAACCCATAAACGAAGTGGTATGAACCCGATTGAACTTTAAATTGACTTAAATTGATTATGGTGACATTAACTACTTTTATTAAATTTATATTTGAAGGCAATTGCATTGGCAGCTGGAAGGATTACACGTAACCAAGTTGATAGCCAATCTGTGTGGACATTCCCCCCTTCTTTTGCGGTAAACTAACATATCTATAGTTAAATTTTCAAATTTTTACAAGTTATGTCATCACATAAGTACTGATACAATAGACTGGATTTTATTTTGTTTACAATTAGTTGGACTTGGAGGACAGACTGAGCGTGAAAGAAATAAGAGAAAAGTACAAGGATTGGATGACTCCTTTCCCAAATTTGAAGTTTGTAAGTCTACAACACAATATTGGATTATTATGCATATATTGGGTGGGCAAGGTCAATCATTTTAAAACGAAATCCATTATAATTCTAACTTCATTGCATCCTATTATTGTACAGATATACATTCCATTGAGGGTTGCCGAAGATTATCAATGGTACCTGATGGTTGTAGATGTTGAAGAAGGAGCAAATGTTCATGAAACAAGGCATGATTGATAAAGCAGAAAATGGAAAAACTTTCTTTACCTCACTTTCTAAGGGGATAGGAAGAATTGCAAATTTTAGCAATCAAGGTGGAGAAAAGCGCCAAAAAGCAAGTAGGAAGTCTCGGGGAACAGAGGGGAAAAATGGCAGGAGTAGGAGATATTCTCTCTCATAGGTATTGCTCTTCTTAGTTAGAAGCTTTTACAGCAACTGCTATTATTTCTACCTTTTCAGGTGACCATCACAATGTGTAAATGAGTTGGTCAAATGTTTCTCTTCATCTTTGGTCCTTAGTTTCGCAATTGAACTTGAATGTTACCACTCTTCATAGTCCCTGCAATCTAAGACGATTCCAGATGACACAGAGACACTGCTTGTTGCAATGGCTACCAACAGGAAGCATCATTAAACACTACATTACAAGATGTGGAGAATGGCCTAGTCGCAGAGGCATAACACCTCCATTCCTTTCTGTTGGCGTCCTCAAAATGATACGATGTATTTGTCAAACTTGCTCCTTAGGTTGCTAGGAAAGGAAAAATGTAATATGCAACAAAATACTCAGAAATGACTCG
>Ga0315915_1007389_pt1 | contig 13147 bp, 9 predicted proteins | sample MpolbnodulesMG_FD_207738 | JGI IMG/M metagenome (GOLD analysis project Ga0315915, IMG submission 207738) | Medicago polymorpha root nodule microbial communities from Los Angeles, California, United States - branched nodules | ecosystem: Host-associated > Plants > Roots > Nodule | place: USA... | reverse complement strand
TCGATCTACGCTGACGTGGCACCCTAAGTGAGGTGCCACGTGTTATTTTTTTTATTTTTTTTTGGCCTTGGGGGGCCAAAACTGCTACAGTTGCAAAACTTAGGGGGCGGTTTTGTAGTTTTTTTTCTTAGGGGGCCAAAATCGCTACTTTGGGAAAGTTAGGGGGCGAAAACTGCTATTAAGCCTTTAAAATATGGTTTTGTTAAAGTCTGAGCTCTTTATTAGATTAAGAAAACTCTTAAGGAAAAATCATTTAGAATGATTCCCAAATCTGAAAGAACCAAAATTCTATTAAAAAAAAACTACTGCATTAATTATGCAAAGCAAACCACTCAAATCTGAATGAACCAAAATTCTATTAGAAGAAACTACGGCATTAATTATGTAAAGCAATTCAAGTGTGACTGAACAATTACATAAAGAATTGAGCTGCATGTAAGGATGCTTAGGCCTGTGTTAATTTCGAAAATGACTACCAAAGTACCCTTTATCTCCTTTTAGATAATCAGTTTTTCTACTTTCAAACATACTTTTTGAATGTTGCATACTTACAGCAACAGTTATGTGAAATCAATTTTGCCAAGTTATTCTTTGTCCTAGGTTCCTTAAATTTTTTCTATTTCTCCTCCTTTCTTTCCTTTTAAACTTTAATAATTCGCATACATATGATTCAGAAAACACTCATTGAAAATAAAAAATGTATAATCATTCGTTATTAAAAGACATGTTGGTCTCAAGCAAGAAAGAAATAGCTAATGCAAGGTTTTAAAAAAGGTTGCATTATGAAAAGTCTAAACTGGGCAATTTTGCAATATCCCTAGTTCCCATCTTCACATCATTAAAACAAAATACTTCAATTTTTATGAAAAATAATTGAACACTTAAACTCAGAGTTTGAAATGAAATAGATTTTCATGTGCTTAAACTCTCTCTTCTTTTTTAAAAAGATAAGACTCTGTCTTACACTATATAATAATATACACAATTTGCAGTCTAGTTCGCCATTAAGTATTATTGAACACCCTAAATTTGAAGCAGCGATGAATGTAATTATTTTTAGGAAGGAAACTAGATAATGTGATAAACAGCCTTCTCCTAATAAGAAATAAGTTGGAGGGAACATACATAGAGCCTGAGCAGCCGTTAATCTTGCCCGAGGATCTTTTACCAACAATTTCTTCACAAAATCTTTTGCAGCATTACTTATGGTTGGCCATGGTTTCCGCCGGAAATCAGGCTTGTTTCGTAAGACCTGCATATGATGTGATCACAAAATATTAATTCATGTCCTTTAAAGGAAATAAAGACTAATTCAGGTCCTTAAAAAAATAGATAGAAAATCCAACATAACAAACAGAAAATTCAGAATGCCATAAGAATTAAGTTACCTCCTTGAAGATACCATCTTCAGTCTTATCCCAAAATGGCCGTCTCCCACAAAGCAATATGTATGTAATCACGCCAATACTCCATACATCTGATTCAGGGCCGGACTTCCGTTTCAACACTTCTGGTGCGACATAGTAAGCACTTCCAACAATATCTTGAAACCTCTTTCCTGAAGATTCATTTCAAAGAGATAGAACTAGAACTCTTAAATAAAGATTGCAAGAACATGTCTAATACATAAGGGCATAAAAATGAAACAAATCAATCAAATGATTAACGTAAATAGTTTTCCTCACCAGGTTTTATGAAATCAGACAAACCAAAATCAGTGGCCTTCAAAGCTGAATCTTCTTTGTTTGATTTGAAAAGAAAATTCTGCATGCACAGATCAAATAAAAAAGAATTTAATATCTAGCAGCATAACTCCATATTACTTTAATATTCCAGTGAACTTGACCTCACCTCTGGCTTCATGTCGCGATGTACCAAACCGTGTAAATGACACTGAGCTGCAACCTTCAGCATCTGCCTTACAACCACGGCGGCATCTTTTTCAGTATAACGGCTGTCCTTTCTGTAAAAGAAGAGGTAGAAAAAGTAAGTTCCGAGTACAAGGAAAAAACACATTGCTGATCCTGGTTCCAAAACTTGTGGATTTGTCGACATCTGAATAGCCAACTAGAAAAGGAAAAAATCAATTACATCCAAAATCAAACAGAACTTACTTGTTTAGTATCCGGTCAAGTAGTTCTCCACCTTCGCATAACCTAATAAAGTAAATTGTCAAGCAGTTTACTTAATAGACGTATATATAATTTTGAACAGAACGACAGATATAATAAAGACAACAAAAATGATTTATAAATCAGCCACCAAAAGATAAATCCAGAATTTATTGCAGTTAAATACTGCTTGGAATCATATGAACACAATGAAACAACATAAAAATAAGGAAAATAGGGGGGAAAATTAACTTACTCCATAACTATGTACACATATAAATCATCATCAAAAGCGTTATAGAACTGAACCACATTTTCATGGCCTGTAAGTTCTTTCAATATCTTGACCTCTCTTTTTACATCCTCAACTGCTATAGGGAGAACCATCTGCCACAAAAGTCAATGATTGATTCATAAAACCTCTTGTGTGTAAACGAGGCAGAGCAACAACAACAAGAAATTACTAGAAAGAGCTCTAGTATATAAGAACTTAAAACTCAGATTACACATTCATTTAAAATCAAATAGCAGGCATTACATCACTAACCGGATCTGAAATTACTCAACCAATCTTTTACTTGAACTCACATTATTCTATCTAGCATTAATAAACACTATCATAACCATCCTCGAAGGATGCCACAACTGATGAACCCAATGGCGGGAGAAACTGGAAAAAAGAAAATGGAATAAAAAGAGAGGGGAGGGTCTTTGGTTTTAAATCGCGGCAAGCAACCACAAGTACGATTATGAAGGACTCCTTAACCGCATCGCGGCCATAATGGCATCTACATCGGTCACATTTATTCATAATTTCCCACAACGTCAAATAACAGAAAAGTTTTGGAGGTCTCCTTAGCCGCATCACGACAATAATTGCATCTGCCTCTACCACAGCTATTCATAATTTCCCACAACGTCAAACATTGCAAGACAGCCACAATTTAAAAACCATATTACAACCAAATGGCTTGATATACAAGTTACATAACAAGTCAAGCTTATTATACCCAGTTACAAATGACTTCAACCACCAGAAAATTGAGCAAAGTCTAGGTCAACACCAACCAAAAAAACATAGATGCAGTATGAAAATAATCAAACACCAACCATCACCCATTGCAAAAACACCCCTTTACAATTAACTTCACAAAACAATCAAACAAATGAAAATGAAATTCATCTATAACCTTATCTTATAATCCCAAAAATCCGAAAACATAACAAAAATTGATCAATCTCCATCACAAAAACAAAATCTCATGAATTCTCCCAAACCCATCAACCAAAAACAATCACAAAATCTAAATATTGATCTACATGTCAAAAAACACCATTTTTTTCTTCTTCTTCTGTGAATCGAAGCAACAAGAGCTGAATCTCAATGATAAAAATAACAATACCTTAGCTTTCTCGAGTCGCTTAACGGCGACACGATCTCCATTAGATTTATCAACACCAACATAAGTATAACCAAATTGTCCATGACCCAACAATTTCCCAAGAGAAAATCTCTTATCAAAATCTTTCTCATACCCAAAATCCGTTCTTTTTCCACAAGGAACATGTCTAGAACCAGTTTTGTCTTTTAACCTATGATGTTGATGATGATTCTTCTTGTGGGCTGTTTCATCTGACCCTCCTTTACGTTTCTGTGCCGTTTGTTTCTGCGCTGTCCCCGCCGTGGTTGCTGTTGATTCCGTCGTTGTTGACGGATTCCGTTTACGGTTATCATTGTTTGTGGTGTTGCTGTTAGAACCACTAACAACCTTTGTAGAGGAAAAACATATACCCATGATGTTTTGTTTGAAAATGATAATTAAGAAAATTTGAAAAAAATGATCATTGATTTAGAAATGAAGAAAGCGTGTGAGATGATTGAGATTGAGAAGAAGGAAGGAATGTGGCAGGAACGACGAAGAAGGGAAGAAGGAGAAGGTGGTGATGATGGTCAAAAGAGACTTTTTTCAACATTGAAATGAAGAGAGAGAAAATATGATTATGATTAAGAAAGTTGATTAAGAAATTAACAATGTTTTAGTTTAATTTATCATTGTAATTATAATGATGATTGTAACAACAAAAACTAAAACAGAAATGGGTTGCCAAAAATGATTTAATTAGTGTGTAATATGTGTTTCTTAATTTTCGAACTTAGTTGTCATATTCTCCTCATGTTGGTTTTAAGGTAATTACAAAAATGTTATACTAAGAAAGTTTGTTATTTTCCACCAAAAGAAAGAGAACAAAGACTAGTTTGTTATTTTGAGAACAACAAACATGACAAGTTAACAGCTCTTATTTTCTAGCTATTAACTTCTTTTTTGACAAGGGTGAGTCAAAAATAAAGTTTGGGGACTGTCGTGGATCATTCTCACAATTGTTAATATGGTTAATATTGAAGTTTCTTGCGTTTTGAGTTGATTCGATTGTGTAGAGATGACATCATTTATTTTCTTTTTCAATGTTTCAAGAATGTAAATGTTTGATCTGTTCAACTTCATTTAAACATCTAATGATGTTTACTATTTTTTTCATGTAACTTATGAGTTGATGTTATCTTCGGTAACAAGTCATTGTCACGACGCAATATTTTTGCTATGAACCATGTGTGGAGTTTGTGGAAACATCGTAACTTGCACATCTAAGAAAGAAAAGTGTTCAAAACTCTAAACATCAACCTTATAAGGCATACTAATTCAAGTATGTACAATGTAAATACAAGCTTGTATTATGAATGGAAATGATATATTTCAAGCTGTGATGTATTATGAAGAGATTTAATGAATCAAGTTGCTCATCAATGAAGAGTAGTTGGATTTATAGTTACTCCTTGAATATTTTTTTACCATTCTTCTTTATGTATTGGTCTTTTGATTATTAATGAAGAAAAAAACTGTTTGTTCTGTAAAATGAAAATGGAAAATAGGTTTGATTTTGTTTTTGGGCAAAAGCAAAGATGAGATGATTAAGTTAAAACTTGTGGGATTTGTTTTCTTCCCTTTTTAAGTATAGTTACAATAATGAAGTTTGATCTTTGAGATTTACTTACCTTGTATGATTTGCAATACATTTTTTAATGTTATATTTGACTCAAAATATTCACAAATTAAATAAAATTACTTTGAATATTCTTTAGCATGAATTATTAAAAATAAAAAAAATCAATTTCTCTCATAGATAGATAGAGACTACCGGGCCCTAAACTTAGATATTAACCTTTTTACAAATTCTAAATTACGCTGTGATGGTGTGATCTAGCATTAAATACCGGCATATACCACTTCATTATTTTTATTGTGTTAAATTAAATATGATTTACACTACCAAAAATTAAATATGATTTAATGGATCCATACGCATTTGTCTATACATTAAATTAAATTTATCAATAGTCAATGGGTGGAACAAGTGGAGTCGACGACTGTTGTCTTAGTTGTCTTCTATCCATCCATAGCTTACCCAACACTCTCACTCGTTTGGCTGCCAGATAAATATTGTCAAATAACTTATCATCATATTTTTCAGAAAAAAACTTTTTTATTTACCTTACATTAATTCAATTAAATCCATTCATGTCTTCCTTCACCTCCTTCGAAAAATGAATTTTTGAATTCATAGAATAACTTATGTATTTGATCAATAATATAAAATGCATACATCAATTATTCAATCGATTTAAAATGTTATTTTTTATTTATAATAATAACTGAAAAGAGTATGATAATGTTTGTTATCTACCATAGTTTGAGGGACTCTAAAATAAAGGAATTCTTGGTAATGTTTTTTTAAATAAACAATCCTTAACAATGTTTGTTATCATGTTTACATTAATATTTCAACAATTATTAATCTATTGTTATTTAATGAAATGTAGTAGACTATTGTAATAACTAGGAGATGCACAACAACAAAGAATAATGATAAAAATAGTGTGCATGAATGAGGTGGATAAACAAGTCCACAATAGCACACTAATAATAAAGTTTGAACCATTGGTGGATGGAGAAGATAAAACAAATCCAACTCTGCATACCCTATAATATAACCAGACATCAAACCACGTGGTCATGAATAATCATTTTCACATATTATTTTAATAAAAGATGAAAATGAAGTGAATGTTTTTTAAGTCAAGCTCATGTGTTCACGGTCCGAGTCCGACCAATCTGGTGCATGTTTGGTGAAAAGTAAACGTGATTTTTGAGGTATAATAAGTTGATTATTTTTTTTTAACCCAAAAAAGAAGGTATAAAATGATTTTGATATATTTTGGTATTATGTCTTGCTAACGAGTGCTCCCAACACTATTTAAGAATTTCAAATTAAAAAGCTATTATTTAGAAAGATCAAATATTTTATTTCCAATGCATAGTTTAAAAAAATTGTCTAAGACAGTAGTTAGGATTTCCTTTTGGTATTTTATGGAGAGAAAAAAATACTTTTAAAATAAATTTTAATTCAAAGTTACAAAAGTTGTTGTATGTAAATGTAATCTTAAGCCTAAAATTTGATGTTGAACTTTTATTTTTACTAATTCAATCTTTAACTTATTTGTAATATGAGGATTCTTTTATATTGATTTTTTACTTAGCTCATTCAAAATCAATTTTAGCTCCAATCACTATGGATAACCTATGTTCAACCTTTGGTAAAAGTACTATTCAATTTTGTGGTCTTACGCCTTTTCCAAAAATGTGGAAGGAAAGACTTCAAGCGATTTGGTTGATTTGCAGAGAGCGGAATGTTAGACATTTCAAGCATAAACAAGCAACCATGATGGACATTGTTGATAAGGTGAAAATCCACTCTTGATGATAGTTGAAAGCAAAGTTTCCTCGTTTCAATTTTTTTAAAATCAATGGTAGTTTCATCCATTGGATTGTGGACGATTTGTTGTAATTTTTTTCTTTTGCTTTGTGATTATCTGTTGGTTTTGTTTTGAGTTCTCTTAGTTGTGGTTTGGTTGGGATGATTTGTTTTAAGTACAAACCTTGACTTATATTGTTTGTATTCTTTTTCTCTTTTCTAGTTTTTTCTTACATAACAAGGTACTTGGATAGAGTCTTAATATTATTCATCTTTTACAACAACAAAAAAGCTCTAAATAAAATACCGGTTAATCAAACTTTATTTAAGTTCACTTTACCTTTCTGTTAAACTTTAAATTATCATACTCACTTTCTCTTGAAAACCGAATGATTATATATATATATATATATATATATATATATATATATATATATATATCAAAACAAATTTTTACAACCAAATGCAAACCACTCATTTTGGTAACGAGTAAAACCCTCAATTCGTAAAACACACACAAGACTTTCAATGATATTTGATCCATAAGTCCTAACTAACATTTGAAAATGCATGACACACCTTCATACACGACTAAGTTTGACAAATTGCCACAATCCAACAAATTACAGCCAGAAATAGACAAAAGCAAAAACGACAAAAAAACTATTTTGAGAGCATATGCACACATTAAACACATCAATAAATTAAATCTCTAGGCAAGATTCTCATCCATAGGTTTATCTTCAAGTTTGGCATTAATCTCCAAATCTTGCAATTGCTTCTCTTTGGCTAGCTTCTTTAGCTTAGCTTTCTCAATATCATTACTCATCTTCCTTGTATACATCTCTGCAAATGTGATTGGTTCTTCTAGCAATGACTTCTCTCCTTCTCTAACCTTGAGAGGATACACAGTTGCATCTGGTGATGGGTTTTGGAATGTGGCTATTGATAAACGGTTATGGTTTGGGTTCACTACTGCTTGGTGATCTGCATTCTTGAATCTTCCATTGCTAAGAATCTACCTCACACATGTAACATGTTCAATTCAATCAATTTAGTATGGACTAAGAAGCAAAATTTCAGTCAAAGTATTCAAGACCTAAATATTTATTACACATATATCATGATATAGTAAATATTTTTTGGTTATACCAATTTTTTCATGACAGCGTAAAACTCTTTCATACATACATACATTCAATCAAATTACACCAAAGGATCACTTTTAAGTTTGTTTATAAAATATATCTACAAATATTTATATTGTACGATTTGATTGAAAGCTTGAGTAAAAAGTTTTACAATGTCGATGTATAAAATATATATTCTCTAATATTCTTATGTGAAATAGATAATTTAGAACAAAAGAACTCATCAATCCATACCCCAACAACCTTGCATTATTGAGAAATAGATTGTAAGGTAGGTTGGTTATAGATGCACAAGTGAGACAAGTCTTGCATTATGCGTAAGCTAGTTTTCACGATTGGATAAATAAATCTCACCATTAAATTAAAGAAAATATGATATGATTTTCTGATCTAATGGTAAAAATGGCACTTGAGCATGGTGCAAAACTTGTTTGTGCATGTTAGACGAAGCATGTAAGGTATATTTTCATACTATCGTAAAGATCATCTGATCAAGATTGGTTGATCTAAATTTAAACGAGTATTTTTTATATCTATGGAGTGTTAATCTCTGTCATAAAACATGGATGAGTAGATGACCAATACCATCTTTAAGATAGTGTTCGGGAGTTTTTTTATCAAGTTAGTTAGTGGTTAACAATCAATTAATGGTTAAGTCATAAAAAATAGCATATCTATATACTCACATGACCATGATCTCCAAGGTTAACAACAAAAGCATCCTCAATAGGCTGAATAGTAATCCATGTTTTACCATCATCCTTTGTAGCTTGAAGTCCACCAACTTGATCTTGAAGCAACAAGGTAATAGTACCTGGATCTGTGTGGCGTTTGTTTCCTAATGTGAGGTCAGGTTTGGGACATTTTGGGTAACAATTGACCACAATTTTTTGATCCATATCCACACATGCTTTTGTCAATGCATCCTTTTCTAAATCCATTGCCTCTGACAATACCTCTAATAGTTTACAACCTAAATTCATCAAGTTTTCACTGTATTCTTCTATTACCTTTTTCCACTCTTCTGGTTTGTCTGGCCACCTTGAATAATCTCTGTCTTTAATTGGATATGAAAAATATATTACCATTTCTCTCCAATCTTGCACTACTTCTCCCTGGATATGCAAATAAAAATCAACAATAATGAGCAGCATTTAATTTTTTTTCCTTCCTCTTATTGTGTTTTTTAATTATAAAAAATTAAAAATTATATAATTCACATGTTCACCTTTTAAAAAAAATATAGAATGTGACTCATTGGTCAATTTTCTAATTCATGATGTTTCACGTACAATTATTTCACAATGAAAGTTGTCACGTTGTTACTAAGAATGTGACTCACATTAACAACTTTTTTATGAATAATCTACAAGTATTTCTAGAATCATTCTTAAAATCCTTAAAGCATGTTATGACGAGTCCTTAAAATCTAACTCATATTAATATTTATAAAAAATAAAAAAAAACTAATAAAGCTCATGTAAAAACTGTTTCTGATCACAATTGAATCGTGATATCAATATTTGATTGAGCACAAATTCATTGCGATAAAAATTGTTTTGGAAGCATTCAATAAAATTATTTTATGCAGTCCTGTAAGTGCAGCTCAATTGGTAGCTACCAAGGATAATATTGGCAGGGGCCGGGGTTCGAACCCTGGATTCCCCACTTCTCCACACTTTAAAAAGTGTGTGATCTAACCTCTAGGCTATTGAACCAAAAAAAAATAAAAATAGTAGCTCTAACCACAACATTTTCATGTATTTAATTAGAGGTGAAATTTTATGCTTAGATGATATATTTTCCAGATAAATATATGTGTGATAGTAATGGATAAAACAAAATTAAAATTGTTAGTATTATTACTTGGAGGTGGCTGGAGACAACGAAACCACCCTTCTTGCCACCGGACATGTCGAAACGAAGCTTCTCTTCCGGTGGCAAAGCAAAGAATTCTCTGGAAAGATGTGTCATCTCCGATATGAGTTTGGTGTCAACACCATGATCAACAATTTGAAAAATACCCCATTCCTCGCAAGCCTCCACAATCTTCTTGCATATCTCTTCTCTACGTCCATTCACCTCATTGATTCCAGCAATTGAAATTACTGGAATCTCGTTGCTGAATTGGTTGTAAGCAACTTTTGGACGTTCGTCTTCATCACGAATGAAACCCGACTCGAACGTGTTTTCCTCGGATAGAGAAGTGATGGTTTTTGCCTGTGCCATTAGTATATATATGTTGTTTAATTTGTTATGTTTGTTCCTCTTATTTATATTGTGGTTTTGTGTATAAATCGTAATATGATGATGGATTAATTGGTTAGGGAATAGAAGATAGCATGCATGTTGTGTTTTTTTGTAATAAGAGGATGAAAGTATGGAATGAATGAATGGATCATAAGATGATTAAAATCGCAATGCTGATTTGCTACCAACCATTTTACCACAAATCCAGTAACTATTTATAGATAGTGATATGTTTCCCATTTTGGGGCAAAGGCAAATATCAATGTAGATTTGTACTAAAACTAGAAAAAGTAAACTTTATCATTTTTCGCAATCTTTATTTTTTTGAGGTGAATATCTTTGTATTTATTAGTTTTAAAATGTAGAAAGTATTGAGTAATCTTAATTGTATAATATCACATTGTCATTGTTCATATAAAAAAATCACATTATTTCGTCAAAAAAAAAAAAAAATCACATCATATTTGTCATCATGCTAACTTAAGATCATAAAAGATATTTAAGTCCTTTAAAATCAATTTAAGGTATTAAATGTTTGTGGAAAAACCTGAGGCTAGCGACTAATTTTTGTTTTGCTTTGTAGAGAGAGTGTAAGTGTAAGTTGGCCTAGGTTTGAATACAAGCTATGCCATTAAAATAATTTTAGGGCTATACATTAAAATAATTTTGATAGAACGTTATGATTTAAAACCTTCTAAATGTTGACCTATCAATTTTTTTCACACATATATGTAACTAATAAATTTTTATGCTACTATCTCTCTTTTTAAAAGATCTAATTTCAATTGCTTTAGATGTACAAAGAACAACAAGACCCAAAAAAAATTCTTTAGGCACCTAGCAATCGCTCACAAGCACCTCAAATATTCGAAAATATCCCTGACAGTAGTTAACTACCGTTCACTACTGACAAGAGTTAAATTCGTTCAATGTAGGAATCATGGTTGGTAACTCCCGTTCAGTGGCAAATGATAGTTAATTATCAGCATAGGTATTTTGGACAATTTGAGTTGTGTGTGAGCAATTGTTAGGCGTCTAACGAGCAATCCCCACGAGACCGTAGGCATGCACTATGGCCCATTTTCTCGAAACCAGTGATGGGCCAAATAGCCCAAAGAAAAGACCCAATTCAAAACAAACGGCTCCTTCCATATTGGGAAACGCGCATTCACCAACGGTTACATTCATTCTATAAGCTCTATATATATGCTTTCACTCTCTTCACTTCTTTTCATTATTCTCTATTCAATCTTTTTTCTCTCTGCAAAATTCATACAAAGCTTTCTACTTTTCTGTATATCTTGATCTTTAATCTGTTTTCAATGGAAACCCCATCATCCACAACAACTCTCACCAACACCATTCCACTTACAAGTCAGTAAAAAAAAATTCTCTTTTCATGCAAAATTATATTTTTATGGTTTAATTCCACTTTTAGTCCTATAAACATCTTGAAAGAAATTCTGGGTCGTTTTAATATTCTTGAATCAATAACATTTATGAATTCTTGTTTTTGTTTTTTGCAGGAAAATTTGAAGATTCTGTGTCAAAATCAAAGGGTCAACAAAATCAAGATCGATGTGCATTGATGGACGTGACAAATGATTCACCAATTGTGGGTCTTGCTGGTGGAAATCTCGAGACACCGTCGGCGAAACAAAGAGGTAGCCGTGTGAAGAACACACCAGGATCTGGTGAAGCCTTGCTGAGGGGTCAAGTGAAGACCCTTATGCAGATGGTTGAAGAAGAGGCTTCTCCTCAAATTCAGAGTCTTTCTGGTAGTGTCAATAACAATGCTTCTGTTGTTCAACAACAATCAATTTCTCAGGTTCTTTTTTTATCCCTTACCAAAGAAAAATGCATGAAATACACTCTTTATTGTTAGTCTTTTTAATTAGTTTGGTCCCATTTTATTGAAACTCACATGTTCTTTGTCACCAGTAGTTGAAATCATTATGTCATTTATATTTTTCTTAAATAAAGTTTTAGGTGTATAAAGATTCATATTTTTAGAATTGATATTATAATTAGTCATTTTTTGTATAACTAAAATTTTATCATAGAACTCTTTATTTCTTTTGAGAAGTTTCAACTTCTTTTGAAAAAAAATGGAGATTTTGCCTAGATCTATAAAGTTTGATTCATCCTCACTTCATGGACTATTTTTGTAGGATTGAATTCAATTTATAAAACTAGTCAAATATAAAGTGTCTTGGTAGCATTCGTATATGTGGCTTGATTAATCAGTTTTTTTAAATAAGATCTCAATTTAATGATTGTATAAATTATTAACCTTGAGACATAATTTTGATGGCAGGTGGTGAAAATGGACCAAGATAGCTGTGAATATGAAAAGTGTGAGATAACAAAGTCCCTTGATTTCTCAGAAAAATCTCAAGTATCAGAATCAGAAGATTGCACCTCTGAGCTGACAGAAGGAAGTGTGGTTGGTAGTTGTAGCATAGATGAAGATGCTTCTATCTGGTCAATGCAAGTCAACTCATGCAACAATGATGAAGATGATGTGGAGGAAGAAATAGCTAAGGAAGATGAAGAAGAAGACTACTATGATGCTGAAAAAGAAGAAGATTATGAAGGGCTTGATGAACTGTGTGAAGGGCTAAACAACATTAGAGTGAATGAAAAGGTGGTTCCATCATTTGCTGGAAAACACACAAGGTTTGTTTACAACAGTGATGATGAACTTGTGAATGAAGAGGAGGATGAAAGTGTAAATGCTGATTCACCTAATGTGATGCATTTGAAGGGATTACCAACACCAAAAGGGAAACATCTTCGTTTTTCTGAAGAGGAAGAAGAGGGAAA
>Ga0315915_1007388_pt1 | contig 13149 bp, 2 predicted proteins | sample MpolbnodulesMG_FD_207738 | JGI IMG/M metagenome (GOLD analysis project Ga0315915, IMG submission 207738) | Medicago polymorpha root nodule microbial communities from Los Angeles, California, United States - branched nodules | ecosystem: Host-associated > Plants > Roots > Nodule | place: USA... | reverse complement strand
ATTCTCACTATAAAAAGGAATTCCTAAAAAATAGATATTGATAAAATTTTACTTATTTCCCGATTGCAACCACCCCAAACAACCCTTAGAACATTTGTATCTAAACGAGTTTCATGAAGAATCATTCCTTATTTTTCTCTTCATTGGATGAACTATAATGTGGTAGTGTGGGTAGTAAAGAAATGATTGTAGATAAAAAAATCATTAATGGTGTAAGTTTCATAAACGTTGTTTAATTTGTGTATAATTGGAACAAAATATGACTGAGTTGTATAAGTGTGATGTACATTGTAAAAACCACTTGATGCTTAATTGCGGTTTTGCTCCTCTTATTTTTATCTTTTTGTAAAATCAGTCCTCCTATTTTAAAATTTGACAGCTTTGGTCCCTGTATCATATTTTTTTGACTAAAAATGGTGATGTGATAAGTTTTAAATGTTGTGGTATATTATATGAAAATGAGAAAATATCATCATTGATAAAATCGTAAGAAAATTTTCTTGAAAACTTCATTTAAAACGTATAATATCATCATATTTTAGACAAAATATTAAATAGAAGAACCAAAACTATAGGTGGATCAAAACTGCAATTAAGCCTAAATGGTCGGCTAATGTTACTTCTTTTGTTTTTCACAGGGTCTTTGTTTACATGTGGTAATTAATGATTGTTGATTGAGACACCGTCAGACAATAGATATTGACAACTTTTTAGTTAGGAGTTAGAGATCAAACTTTGATTTTTCTTGTGAAAAATACTCAACTTCATCTGTATATGGTTGGCTAAATTTCATTCCTGATATGGAGTAGTTAGACTTACGAGACCTTATTTGAATATGTCTGAAAGAAAGAAAAATTATATCCATATTTATAAGGCGCCAAACACGGGATTGTGCTTAATTAAGCACGGCAAATATGCCATTATACAAGGGTTTTACGCGTTTTATTTCCTTTCCAATGATCAAATTACAGTACATGAATAAAACTTCAGTCACGCAATGTTTTGTGCATAGTCATAATTTAATTTTCATTTACGATAAACAATTACTTTAGTGGTCATCCCAACATGATAGTAGTATGTGCACTCATTAAAAGATTGTACTCTTTGTCAATAAGAGAATGCATTCTTCAACCGACGTTTTCTGTTTATTAAAATGTTTATGAGAATTTGGTTTATAAAAAACTAGCTTAATGATATTTTTTGAGTGATATATTAAATATGATCAAATTATTTAGAAATTGCTTATGTTTAAGTCCGTATGACATTTTTTTTATTTATATTTGACTATGGAGGAAAGGAACTACTAAATGTGCACAAAATTTAGTTGGGTCCTGTATAAATTTAAAGTTTTCTTAGTCATATTTGCTTAAATGCAGGAGAGAAATCTTTAAGTCTTCCAAAGTAAAATAATTGTTTTGCAGATTTTCCGAGAGTTCAACAAACAGCATTCAGGAATTGTTTATTTGGCTTCTGGAAAAGGTGTTCCAAACTTTTCAATAAAATAAAAAATGATTTTCCAAATATCTGCCAAAAGGCCTAAAACACACACCCAGACCATTCTTTTATGATTTATTTTTGTTAGCATATACACATTCAAAGAAAGAGAAAGTTAGAGTGATGCGATAAATATGATATGTTAGTGATATAATATGAAGAGAGTGATAATCAAAAAAATGATGTGTTGAATAAATTTATGAAATTTAGAAGTGTTCATGTATTATTGTTGTTATAGATGTAGCAAGTGCATGTATTCGCATCAGAGAATTCGTTAGTGGTTAGTTTTTATATTTTTTCACTGCGTTCTTTCTATAGTGAGATTTTTTTTGTCTAGTCCACTGACTAAACACACGAACTAAATGTTTTTTTTTGGTGGTACACGAACTAAATGTTGAAAAGTGAAAAACTACTAGCTAGAATTTGTTTTCGAGCATATCAAACGTTCCTGCAACATTTTTTTACTACTTGAGCTGTAATGTTTTTTACTTGTTACTTGAACTGTGATTAAATGACCCTGCATTGAGGATATTATTTCAAATTAATAAAATGATTTTTTTAATCAAGGTTGGACCTTTATCTATAGATGAACTCACACACAATAATAGTTTTGCAGAATCAAAATGATCAAGTAACTTCTATTAGTTCTATTATTGTGTAGTGTTAACTACTTTATACATTTTGACACATTATGTTATAATCTCATACAGTAACATTAAGATTGAAAATTTCTTATACAGCTAAACGGAAGAAAAGGGGGCAATCACATATGATACCACTCTTCAAAGACTGTTTTATAAAGTAAAAAGATAAGAAAAAATTCATCATTTTAACCCATGGGAGGTTGTTCTCATGCCACTTCACCCAGTCAGTGCATATGAAGCTGGAGATGTTAGCAGGGGGTGCCATGGCAAGTGGCGACTATTGCGATTTTATGGAGGAAGGGATTGATTACCCTTCTGCATGGTGCAACTGACATTAGACGACGACAAATAAATCATATAACTGCTTCAAAATTGCGAACTCAACGCCATCAAATCGTTAATTTCACGTGGTTTGATTAAGAAAGTGATGATTTAATTATAAAATAGGAGTATTGCATAAGTGAGAAAATGTTTAGCTAGTTACATTTCAGTTAGTTATAAGACTAAAGTCTTGTACGGCTAGCTACATATCTAATGACTAGCAATTTACTATATTAGATTTCACTTTGATCATCCAACTGATCATAAACAAAATCAACACAAGATAATTACCGGGGGATGGCAAACCCTATCCTTGCAATACTATGGTTCTTAAGGCAGCACAACAATCAAATTAAAATGTTCACCTCGCCTATGTGAAATGTGGATACTATCAAGTCTACATATGTATTTTGTCTTTCAGAAGTCGTCTCTTATGTACAGTTCAATACACGGTGTCTTTGGATCCTTATTCAGTTAAGGAGGAAGTTGATTGTCATGCAAATGAGTTGAGGCTGCAGTGTGAAAGGGGGACGAAACATTATGGAACATAGGTGCCGGCACCATGCTGTGAAACTGCATTGGCATGGCATTATGTGACCTTATATCAGTATGCTCCTGTCACAAACACACAGATATTAAAAATTTGGAACCACACGTCCATACCACAAAGGCACTCGAGGTGTCAAACCTCATGAACAAATTCAGAAAATGATCTCATCAAGATTCAAGAATACAGATATTGATTGTTTGCCAAAAAATAATGTCTAGCATAAACTACTATATATTGGATTGAAAAACTAAACTAGCCTGCTATTCTTTATTTTCCCGTCCAAGCCCAAAGTTTCATCTCAACAGATATTTGTCATTGGTGGCAATTTGAGAAGTCGGGTATTGAAACTCCCCAAGAACATAACATACGAGCAAAGCAAAATAACCAACTTCAACTACAACAGTGTTCACACTAAAATGTTGTGTAACGTGATGGTTGACATCAATAGAGAACAGAAACCGTAGACTAATTAGAAAGTATTGTTATAATTGGCAAAGGTGAAACGAACCACCATGGCGTTTCCATAAATTGATTCAGACCTGCTTACTAATTGACTTGTTCTTTGTTGCTCTGATTCCAAAGATTTTAAACCATAACTTCAATGGTCACTAAATAATATAAAAGCTTGATTAATCTAGTAATTACTATTTAATCTTTTGAGTACAATATTCGGACTTCTGTCCTTTATTACTACTGCGAATGGAGTGCCCTTGCACTTAAGTGTGGTTTTGGGCTTTTGGCACCACAAATATTATGTGTAAATCTAGCTTCGAAACAAAACATTTTTGTTGGAGAAGAATCACATGTCTTGAGGGGACCACTCCACCCATAAGTACTTTTGGATAGTGTATTTTCTAATCTACTCTCTGGTTTTAATGGTCGTTTCAAAGTGGCATTGTGGACAAGTTCAATATGCATGTGAATTATGCGTAATACGCCACTACCGCATTCCAAGCATCTTTGTTTCCTTGGTTTTCTTTTTGTTTGGTTTTAAATTGTTTATGGTATCCTGTTCAATCACAATAAACGAGCATTTTTATGAAATTTGATGAAGAGGAAATCACACTCACGACCACGTCCTATGAGGTCTCTTTAAATGACACCAACAGCCGTTTTAGTTTTAAAATATGCACCAACTCCTAAGTTCTCATCAAATACACAAATACCTCCCTTCTTATAATTAACACCGTTTGTTTCTCCATTGAAATACAAAAAGTTAACGACAATAACCTCAAAAAATATGACAAAACATCACAGTAAAACTAAAATCACATGCTCCCAATAATATTCAACAAGCTTGACTCCCCCATTTAGTAACTTTTTTTTTACACTTGACAAACATGACTACGACATTAATGCTCGAACATGTTTTTTTTCCAAATTCACATGACAACAACATCAATTTCTACATGATAGCAACCATTTTGGAACCAAAAAACTGTTTTCAAAGATGGTATTTTAGCATATGACAGCTGCTATATAATATAAACCAATAAACTTTTAGACGAATAAACCAATGAAAATTGGACAAAATAAACTTAAAAAGTACTCCAAAACTGGAGTAGTAATTTTGATGAATTCAAAACTACAAAAATATGTATTCCAAACTAAATGAACCAGTCGACATATTAAGCATTATGAGTACTCCAAATATCTAAGGGTTTTTAATTTCTCCAAAATCTAAACCAGTAAGGGAAAACGAAAAGGTTTCAAAGATTAAAGAATTTTTTATCTTCCAACAGAAATCTGACAGAATGTAATGAAAGGGGAGGTTAGTTGCATTTAGACAAAACTAAGGGGATAAATTATCAGAACTTATTATTGTAAATTTGAACGCAATAGAAAAAGTCAGGGCATAACATACCATTTGTTGAAAGCCATCGTTACTACCACTTACTGCTCTAAGCTGAGGCACCTATATGACATAAAGAATGCCAAGTCAGAGACAATTTTAAAAGAGTACAAGGAGGTCAATCAGTAATCACAAAAGTAACCAACCTTTCCCTTACTTCCTTCAACACCTCCTGGACTCCTACCAGCTACATCAGTCCTTGCAGCCTTCTTACTCGTATTCATTTTCACATCGGAGACCTTATCATTAGATGGTATAATAGATTGATACTCTTCTTCAACATTGCAACCAATATGGGTAGCTAAGGCTGCATTCTCGACAGAGTTGTTCAAATTTGCACATTGCTTTAGAGCTTCGCTTAAGGAACCTAAAGCCATATAGTAACTTTCTTGGGATAAAGAACCTTCTTCACCTAATATTATGGCTCGTCTACATAAATCATTCAATCTCCGGACCTTGGATTGAACCTCTTCCAAGTTTTCACCAATAGGATACCTACTTAAAGCAACATTTGTCCATCTTTTCAATATATACTTTGGCGGGATGCTAAAAACACCAGACATTTGTAGAACAACAATTGCATGTCTACATAGGTAACCTTTATATTCAAACAAGTGACAAGAACAACATATATCCGAGTTTGATGTGTTCCATTCTACCATGTAGTTCTGATTATTTTCAAAGTCTTTCACATCATAAGTAGTAATCACGCCATCATTTTCTTTCTTTAGATGGCAAGCAGAAGCACCCAAAACCTCGAACTGAAACTTTTGATAGATTTCATGAGTATAAACTAACAACAGTTGTTTTTCGAAAGGGGAAGGCGACTTTAATTCAGGTGTTTCATGCCAAGCATCAAAATTTGCTTTGGCTTCCTCTTCATCTCTATCTTCAAGAATCAGTTGGTACTGATCTATAAATTGTCTTAATGAAGTATCAACTTGGATATATTTGTCAAAAATAGAATTTAAACTTTCAAAGCGCGAGCCAGTAGACAAGCCAACCAAAGAAATATCCTTCATAAACGTTGGCACCCAACATGCACGATCATCATACAAGGTTTGAACCCACTTAACATCTCTAAGTTTAAACCTATCAACCAGCTTCCACCATCTCTTTTCAAATTGCTCCTCTGTCCATGATTGATATATACACTTGTTGAACTTTTCCATAAAGCTATCATGCCATGTACTTAAGAACTCAAGTTGTTTTGGTATCTTTTCCAAAACATGCCACAAACAAAAACAATGACGTGTTCCAGGAAAAACAGCAGCGACAGCAGCCTTAATAGCATCATTTTGGTCAGTTAGAATCACTTGCGGAGCACGTTCCCCCATTGCTACAAACCATGTTTGCAGTAACCACGCAAAAGTAAATACAGTCTCATCGGCTATCAATGCACATCCAAGCAATGTTGGTTGAACATGATGGTTAACTCCAATAAAAAGCACCAATGGTATCTTATACTTGCTCGTGAAATACATTGTGTCAAAAGAAACAACATCAGAAAAATAACCAAAATCTTCCAACCCTTTAGAATCAACCCAAAACACGTTTCTAAGTCGATGCTCTTCATTCAAATCAATGGCATAAAAGAATTTCGGATTCTCTTCCTGCATATGCATAAACAATTCAAGAAGCAATTGAGCATTCCCCGGTTCTAAAACCAAACTCCGCCCTTTATCTTGTTGACGATTCATCAAATTCTCCAAACAATCAATATTCTGATACGCGCTAAACAACTTACCACCACCTGCAGTCGAATTCTTCCTCCGTCTCATCCGAACGTCATTACTTAACGGATCATTATTCCTATGACTCCGAAAAAAATGCGCTTGAGCAGGTAAAAGCTCATGATTATGCTCCTTAACAAAACTATAAACATACCATTTACCATCCTGTCTTCTCTTCACATGCATACTTGCTTTACAACCGATTTTCGGAGAAGGACGCGGATTAATCGCGTCATCCGATTGCTGTTTATTACCATATCTAATACACGAAAATTTTGCATCGATGAATTCTTTCGATGCCCTAGATCGGCGGCTACTTAACTTAGCAGTACCAAACCCTGCTGATTTTGCATATTCTTTGTAAAATGAATATGCAGCTTCATGTGATTCAAATTCCATTTCATTATTAGGGTCTTGAATTGTGTTAGCCATAACAATAGAAGAATCCATAACTGTCTCGATAATCCAATTTCAATTGTACCTAAATGGAGGAATAATGATTTACTGAGAAATTCAATTAAACTAGAGCTAAAAAAAATATTTTTTTTAGATGGGATAATTCAATGTATTCAAATCACGTTGGAATAGTATTTGAAAAAAGTAAATACCTGGACGGTTGTTTGTGGCGGCCGGAGAACAAACTCCGGTGATGTTTTCCGGGGAGTTGAAAAGATCAGTGGTGAGACATCAAGTTGTTTGAGACACTACAAGGAGAAAGTGGCAGGGACTGCATATTTTTGGAGCTGTTAAGATTGCTGTTTTTTTTTTTTTTGTCGAATTTTTTTCTTTTGTGTGTTAAATTTCATGTTTTTTGTGTGTAGTGAATGAATGGGCTCTTCAAAGGGAAGTGGATTGGGCCTTGAATTATAATCTCATCTGCTTTTTTAAATTAATTTTAGAATAAATTACACCCCTCTTTTTAAAGATAATAATATCACAACCTCATTCTCTCATGTTTCAAAACATACATGACTCTCCCTTCAAAGATGTTGAATTATAGATTTTGATTCGAATTTTTGCATTCCCTTAACAATTTTTTATTTTACCAAAAAAAATCGACAACTCCCCCTCAATTCATTTTTTTATAATACTTTTATTATTGTTTTATAATTGGTCATTGATAATTCAAAGGTCCTTTAGAACGAACAATATTTGACAAACTTGCACTAAATTTTTAAAATAACAACTATTTTGATTGCACACAACAATAATCCAAAGGATGTGTCGTCATCATCGGTTTGCTTTCTGCAAGTGCCTTTACACCTTTTCTAACCATTGCTTTGTGGTGGTCATAAGGTAAAGAGAATTAAAGGCATGAGGTTCTTAGAACTTCATCCCATATATGACGCCACTATTCTTGCCGGAGAGCATAAGTTTCAACCAGAGGTGGTGCGAAACAACTTTTGCGATGGTTCACAGTGGTTGGTGTTGGTCCTTCACAAGTGCAGAGGGTGTACCTAAAAAGACACTTGAATGCTAAAGTTAGTCAGATTTTAATGTGCTTTGAAGAGATTTCTCAAAATGAAATTGTGCACCTTATTTTCAAGTGGCACGCCCTATTTATAGACCTTTGAGGCGAATAACTTAGTTTTACCCTTAAGGCTTGATGGTCGAGCGATCGTTAGATCATGTGAAAAGCTTAGATGAACTTTAAGCATGATATTTGGTATCACTCCTTTTCATCGGTGCATGCAATCTGCAACTATAGATGGATACCTTATTAGTAGGGGTGTTCAAAACTGAACCAATCCAATAGAAAAATCGCAAACCGAACCAACCCAAACCGAAACCGCAAAAAACCGCATTTGGTTAGGGTGTATTCAAATCATTTTTTTACTCAACCGCATGGTTTGGTTCGGTTTGTGGTTTTTCTCTTATCAACCGAACCAATCCAAACCAAACCGCAACATAAGAAAAAACACTAATTAAACATATGTTACCTAGACCAATACTCAAATAAACTCAATGAATTTTTTTTATAAAATGACATATATTTTCTCTTGTTAAGTTTCTTCTTTCCTTTTTATTTCCAAAAATGTATTTATGTGCTACTTAAACTTCTAAAGAATGATAAAATCTTTGTTTTTTGCATTTCTTACAAAATAAGATTATTTTTTGTCCACGGTTTTAACTTGACCTATGTAGTTGCAAACATTGTGGGATACAAATAAAATTGTAATGTTCGATAAAATTTAAAACATTATTGGAAACACTAATGAAAATATGTTTTTTTAGTTTTTTAACTTGATTTTAATGTCAGAAACAAAAAATTGTATTGTCTCGAAAAAACCGCATCAACTGATCCAACCTAAACCGCATTGGTTTGGTTTGGTTCGGATTGTATTTTAAAAGAATAATTATGTTGATAATACTTGTGGTCTCTCTGAACTAGTATTAAAAAAAATGTATTCTAAAAGAATAAGTTGATTAATTATTATAATATTCATTTAGTAAATTTTTAGTGGTTGTTGAAGATGGCGGCAGAGATTGTCAATGAGGTGATTGATGGTAGTCAAAGTCGATGTTGGTGGCAGTTAGATTTGTGGTGAAATTATTGGTCAATTTTAGTCAGAATCATCACATGCGGTGGTTAGAGTGGTGCTCGGATGTGATCAAGGAGTTGGTCAACTGTTGTCAGAATTATAGTCATAGCGGTAATCAAAGTTGTGATTGTTGATGCTCAAAGTGCTGGTTAACAATGGTTATAGAAGTTATAAGCGGTGGTCAAAAGGCTAAAGTCGTGGTTAAAGGTGATTGGATAATTGATCAAAAGTGTAGTGGTCGGCGGTGGCTAGAGTGGTGGCCAGAGGTGATTAGATAAATGGTTGATGGTGGTTAGAGTGGTGGCTAGCAATCACTGGTGGTGAGATATATTAGCATTAAAATTTAAACAAAAACTATAGAACTTATTGTTGAGGTTTAAAGATTTAAGTAAAACAATTTTTAAATTAAGTAAAAAATCAATTAAACTATATTTTATCCAAAGATATTTTGTTTTCAAATTTAACTCTTAAAAAGTTAAAACCAAAAATAATAAATTAAGATATTTTGTTCTATAACATTAAGAAATTACATTTTTTTATATAATTAACCAATCACAATTACATGTTTGGGTTTTGCTAAAAGACACTTATGAAGGTGTCTTTTAGCAATTCACACATCAAGGTGTGATTATCAATTTTTTTGTTATAACTTGTTAAAATACATTTTCATAAAAATTAGTTGATGTCTTTTAGTAAATGCTTATAAGATAACTTGCTAAAAAACACCTTCATAAATGGCGTCTTCTAGCAAAACCCTACATGTTTAATGTATCACACTTTACATATTTTTGTTTTCATTCCTTATTTTTATATAATTTGAACACATTAGAAATCTAACAAATAAACAGAGAAAAAAAAAAGGCAAGTTTAATATTTAGAGTCGCTTATTTAAGATGAAATTCATTTTTATGTATAGAAAAAATCAATGTTTTATTGTCAAATTCAAAGAACCAAAATTCTTTTTATTTTATTTTAAGGAATGAACCAAAATTCATGATTTATGAAAATAGCATGCGACGTCTACTGAAAAGCCAAGCCAAAATCTTGTTAAAAATTAGCAAATTAATATAGTTTACAAGATCTACATTGATACAATTGTTTAAACAATGTTATCTCAAAAGGTGCTTTAGTCTCGTCACTTCCACAACCACTCGAATTTTGTCTTTTTAACAGAAGTTGAGTGTGAACAAGGATGTAATGAGATCCAATAATTAATTATGTAAATCACAATCATAAACTGTAATAGGCTGTTAACTCGTATTATAATCATAGCTTCGTTGGTGTCAACTATCGCACCCATCACGTTACTTAATTTTATTAAAGACAGAGCTCTCCTTGCCACCTTGGAGCAAGAGTCAATTTTTTACACTCGAGTTATTTAAATTTGAGTAAACCACTGAATCGGCCATTATTCTTGTAAATTATTTTTAAATTAGTCTTTGATTCTGTAAATATTTTAAATTGGATTTTGTTTTTATCAAATGTGTCTCGGCTAAGTCTATGTTTATGTTTTATCACATAAAAGATGCTAACTGAAATATTTAATTGAGAATCGTTTGATAAAGATAGATGTAAGTTTAAAATATGATAAATGCTAACAAGTGCCAATTTTTTAAAATTGAAAAAGTGTTTTTTTTAATGCAAAATTTGTCTCTACTTTTTATTTTTGGTTTCTTAATTAATGTTCCAAAGACACCGATTAACATAATCCTTAAAATATTAAAAAAAGCTAAAAACTAATTTATGAATAACTTATAAAGAAAGAGACCAATTTAATAGTTCATTCTCTATATTTCATTGTTATCATCTAAGCAGAAAACAGAGAAAAGGTGACATATACTACCTATGTAAATTGCATTACAAACTGTATATAAGTGACAATATAATGAGTTTTAATTAGATTTCCATGTATAATTGTTTGGCATGCAACTCCAATGCCAAATGTTGTGCAAGTCTTGTGTAGAACTAAGAAACGTTCAAAGAGTTTGAAAATGAAGGTCGTGTTCAATTCCAAAAAAAACTAACCTAACTCATTAGCATTTGTCTATATAAAAAAAATGTTGTGGAAACATTTTTTGCCAAAAAATATTCTAATAAATTTTTTTATTACAGTCTTGCAATGCTATTAGTGTTGTAATTTGGGGCTTAACTCATCCTTACAAAACCGGCTTGTAAGGTGATGATTGTCTTCTCTTTATAAACTCTTCTTAAGAGTCTTATCTAACCAATGTGAGACTTTGTTTTTCCCAATACACTCCCCTCACGCCCAACATTCTTTGGGCTTGGTGCCTGAATAAGTTTAGGTGGCCCTTGAATTCGACAAGCTTTGATACCATGTTGTAATTTGGGGTCTAACTCATCCTTACAAAACCGGCTTGTAAGGTGATGACTGCCTCCTCTTTATAAACTCTTCTTAAGAGTCTTATCTAACCGATGTGAGACTTTGATTTTTCCCAACACACCCCCTCGCGCCCAACACTCTTTGGGCTTGGTGTGTGAATAAGTTTAGGCGGCCCTTGAATTCGACAAGCTTTGATACCATGTTGTAATTTGGGGCCTAACTCATCCTTACTAAAGTGGCTTGTAAGGTGATGATTGTCTCTTCTTTATAAACTTTTTTCAAGAATCTTATCTATCCGATGTGAGACTTGAGTTTTTTTTCAATAATTAGATATAAGTATTTTGCAATAATGAAATGTTCAAATATCAAGAGAAAATTAAATAACTTTATGCTTGAAGACCCATTTTATTTTAGTGTTTGAGGAAGAAGAAAAAAACAAGGAAAAAAAAAAAGCAGCAACAATTAACGTGACTTATATAATGAGTTTTAATTAGATTTCCATGTATAATTGTTTGGCATGCAACTCCAATACCAAATGTTGTGCAAGTCTTGTGTAGATAGTTAGTTGAAGAACTAAGAAACGTACAAAGAGTTTGAAAATGAAGGTCGTGTTCAATTCCAAAAAAACTAACCTAACTCATTAGCATTTGTCTATATCAAAAAAATGTTGTGGATACTTTTTTTGTCAAAAAATATTCTAATAATTTTTTTATTACAGTCTTGCAGTGCTATTAGTGTTGTAATTTGGGGTCTAATTCATCCTTATAAAACCGGCTTGTAAGGTGATGATTGTCTACTCTTTATAAACTCTTCTTAAGAGTCTTATCTAAGACATGTGAGATTTGGATTTTACCCAATACACCTCCCTCACACCCAACACTCTTTGGGCTTGGTGCGTGAATAAGTTTAGGCGGCCCTTGAATTCGACAAGTTCTGATATCATGTTGTAATTTGGGGCCTAACTCATCCTTACAAAATCGGCTTGTAAGGTGATGATTGTCTTCTCTTTATAAACTCTTCTTAATAATCTTATCTATCCGATGTAAGACTTGGATTGTTTTTCAATTATCTAAGTATTTTGCAATAATGAAATGTTCAAATATCAAGAGAATATGAAATAACTTTATGCTTGAAGACCCATTTTATTTTAGTGTTTGAGGAAGAAAAAAAAACAAAGGGAAAAAAAGCAGCAACAATTAACGTGACTTTAAAAAATAGATATTAACAAACCGTGACGTAAAAGATTAATTGGTAAATTATCTTATATTTTTTTATAGAATTATTATTGTTAAAAATTAAAATAATTGGTTTATTACGTTAGGTCACATGTAAATTAAATAATAATAATTGACTGAAAGAACAAAAAAATCAATAAAAATAAATAAAAGAACAAAAAAATTAAATAAAGAAAAAGACAGCTGCTTGCCCCCCAATATAACGGGATGGTTTTTGTTTTTAATTAACTTGTTTTGATTCGTGGACTACGGCAACTAATTGACTTATTTATTGAAAAGTAGTATACAATTAGGCCCCGTTTGGATTGGCTTATTTTGAGCTTATGTGGGCTTATCTACTCCCATAAGCCTTTTTAAAGGTGTTTGGGTAAATAAATAAAAATAGCTTATCATAGTTTCATAAGCTGCTTATGCCATATTTTAATAAGCCTAAATT